>ERZ1034818.48-NODE-48-length-50173-cov-7.554471_pt1 | contig 50173 bp, 75 predicted proteins | sample MGYA00520595_ERZ1034818 | MGnify/ENA primary metagenome ERZ1034818 (study PRJEB33766, sample SAMN09781689) | gut metagenome | biome: gut microbiome | host: Homo sapiens | place: Madagascar | study: EMG produced TPA metagenomics assembly of the PRJNA485056 data set...
AAGATAAAGAGAAAGAAAATATAAAAGAAAATTCGCTGTCGACCGATTCTGAAGAGTCATTTAATTTTGAAGATGCTTGGGAAAAGACTTTTGATATATACCCCAAGAAAACAGCGTACAGTACCTCTAAAACAGCTTGGATGGATAAAGTGCTAGAAGTTATCGAAGAGAACCAACCGGACATTGCACGGCTGTTATACAAAGCCACAGAAGCATATTTGAGTGACTATCAAGAAAAGAATCCAGACGATACGGATTTTCGGTACATTCCAAAATATGTTGATTGGCTGAAAAATGATTGCGACTATTGGTTGCAGATTGCAGAGAAACGAGGTGATTGCAATTGACAGAAGCAGAGTTCGGAGTGATCGGGTGCGTGCTGATCGACAATGATGTGCTGAATGGCATCTGGCGAACATTGAAACCGGAAATGTTCAGTTCGGAATTTGCGCAGGATGCATACAAAGAAATGCTTGCCATGTATGACAGGAATGAAAGCATTGACCCAATGTCTTTATCAATGGTACTTGAGAATCACAAATACACGCAGGAACAGATTAGCGAATTGATGAAGTCCTGCATTACCGGAACAATCACTTCCGCTATGGTTAAAAGCTATGCTGATGCGGTTGTGAAAGAATACAAAGCACGAACAGTTAAAGACATGTTCCAGAGAGCCAGCTTAAAGCCATGTGATATTGATGATACAATCGGTGATCTTCTTACAAGGCTTGAGCATTTACAAGAGGGCAAGGAAGTAAAACTAAGACCGATTAAGCAGATTGCAGCTGAAAATAAGGATAAATATTTCAACGAAAGTGTCGGAGAGGGCGGTATAAAAATCGGATTGGCGCAGCTTGATGATGCACTTGGAGATCTTGAACGCGGTGACGTAACAGTAATTGCCGCAAGACCGGCAGTTGGAAAATCCGCACTTACAACGCAGATTATTGGGAATATGGCAAAAAAAGGACTTAAAGTCGCATATTTCAACTTGGAGATGATCGATAAACAGGTGTATGAGCGATTTATTTCAAGACTTGCGGAAATCGGCTTAACGAGAATCAGAAGGGCAAAAGCTTTTCTTGGAGATGAACAGGAAAAATTTAACCAAGCAAATGAAGAAATGAGTAATTATCAATTATGGGTTGCTTCCGGCACTGTATCTCCGAGAGAAATAAAGTCAGAATGCAGACACCAAAGCTTTGATGTTATCGTTGTTGACTATCTGCAATTGCTTATGCCGGATAACAGATATTCCGGAAGAAATGAAGAAGTAGCATCAATTTCAAGAGGTTTAAAATCGGTTGCAAGAGACTTAAATACACATGTGATAGCACTTTCACAGATAACAAGAGCTTCCGAAAGCAGAGACACAAAAGAGCCTACCATGGCAGAGTTGAGGGAATCCGGGGCAATCGAACAGGATGCGTCAAACATAATTATGCTGTGGAATCTGTCAGACAATGACAAGGGAGCCAAGGGTGTAAAAATCGAGAAGAACAGACAGGGAATGACAATGCGTGAAGCAATGGAGTTTGATGGAGATCACATGAAGTTTGTTGAAATCGAAAAACCATTCAATGATGTCGTTGCGGAAATCAAAAAGAAAGAACGTGGGGACGGATTCAAGCCATACAATGGCGATTGTCCATTTTAGAGGTAGCAGCTATGGCAAGTGCAAAGATTGAAAAAGGTTCAGAAGAATGGCTGGTATTCATGGATTATTGGCAATTCATTCAGAAATACTATTCACCGGACAATACTGATTCTTGGTGGGATGAAGTTGTAAAAGCCGGAGAATCATTGATAAACAAATACAAAGGCATGGAGATTGAAGAGCGTGCAAGACAGCTTGTATTGAGTCATTTTGCATGGTTGGAAATCACATACAGAAAGGAGAAATCAAAGAAATGAGCAATGCGTTGAGACGGAATAAAAAGCCAACATTTTACACCAAACAGGAGATGCGGACTATCGGGCGAAATGATTTTGAAAAGAGAAATGCTGATAAGGTTATAGAAAAATCATACAAAGATTTTGTCGTGATCGGGTACATAATTCTACATGACAAATTCGGTTTCGGACAGGCAAGAATCATCCGGTTGCAGGATTTTTTGAAATCTTACTTAGATGAAGCAGCATCCGGTGGAAATACCGGAAAGGACTTGTCCGTTTATCTGAAAAGCAAATATGAAATTGACGTTAAAGAGGAATTCGGAAAAATTCCACAGAGACAGTTAATGAACCTGTATGCAAAGAAAGGTTTCTGTATCGAGCGTGAAGCATACAGGCTTTCCAGTGCATCTCTGTTTAACTATTTTGCACTGACACTTACGATTCTGAAAAAGGAGTTTAAGATAACAGTGAAACAGTTGCAGTATTTCACGGACAAGTTCATCGACTACATTGATACGTTAGCTAATTACAAGCAGTTTCAGTTAACAGTGCCGATGATAGCACAAAGTTTGGCGGATGAGATTAAGTTTGTATGTGATTTGGAGGTTTAATATGACGAATAAAGAAAAATACGGAAATGAGATCATAGAACTTGCGGTAAACACAGGAAAGTTAGTATTAAAAAATGGAGAGCCTGCACTTTGCAGAGAAACTAAATGTGAAGAGTGTGATTTTTATGGGTTGGATTCGTGCAAAGGAAGTACGTATAATTTCCGTGAATGGCTTAATTCAGAGTATGTTGAGCCACCTGTTGATTGGAGTAAGGTTGCGGTAGATACGCCGATTTTGGTAAGAGATCATAAAAATTGCGAATGGGCTAGAAGACATTTTGCAAAAATCAAAAACGGAACGGTGTTTGCATGGCGCGGTGGGGCAACGTCTTGGAGCGAGAATGATGAAGAGACTCTTCCGTGGAAATATGCCAAGCTGGCAGAAAGTGAGGAATAGGATGGAAGGAAATGTAGTGAATAATCTTTGTTCATTGCCAGCAACGGATTTGAATTTTACATCGGAACTTAATCGGGCAACGGCATATCAGATTAAGCAGGCAATCGAGAAAATGAAACAAAACGGTGGGAAAAATAAAGGCAGGATTAAAGCCTGCGAAAGAGGACTGGAAAACAGAAGGCTTACGAAAAAAGATAAGAATGGAAAGTATGTCTCTAAGGAGCATTTAAGTATTCTTTGCAACACGTTTTCATCGGAGCATAGGTTTAGGGCTATTCTGCAAAAACTTGGAGAACTCGAAGATGCTGAACGGCAGGGGGTGCTTTTACAGTTACCATGCAAGGAAGTGAACAGGATGGATAAGAAAAAACCACAGACCAATGCAGACAGAATCCGTAGCATGACGGATGAGGAATTAGCAGGGTTTCTTAAAGAAGTAAAAGAAGATTATCAGTGGGCGAATCCTGATTATCCAGATTGCGAGGATTGCGGAGAATGGTTGAATTGGCTTCAATCAGAAGCAGAATAGGAGAGCGTATGGAAGATAGATGCTTATTCCGCGGCAAGCGGACTGATAATGGAGAATGGGTGCAAGGATGTCTGATTACTGATGAAACAGAAGATTCTAAACGTTTTATCGGTTATGTGATCGGAACCGATGAAGATGGCATTCCTCATGATTTGGATGTTGTGCAGGTAGAGCCATCAACCATCTGCCAGTGCACCGGACTTAAGGACGAGAATGGCGAGCTGATTTGGGAGAATGATATTGTAAAAGACTTATTTAGTGATGTTTGCGCGCAAATCAAATACGGCAGTTATCAGAACTGCTTTGATAGCACCAAAACTGAACACGTTGGATTTTATGTAGGCTGGTCAGGCAAGCATACTAAAAGATATAGAAAAGATTTAGGCTATTGGATAAATATGGTTGATGCAGAAGTTATCGGCAATACGTTTGACAACCCGGAATTGTTGGAAAGTGAGGAATAATATGACAGAGAGTGAAGCAATTAAAGAATTACATGGAATAAGACCGAGAGGCGGTATCATCCCACAAAAGAGAGCCGAGGCTTTAGATGTGGCAATACAGGCACTTGAAGAAGTACAACAGTACCGGGAAATTGGCACACTGGAAGAATTACAGAATATGAAAAGCGATTATTTCGAAGCATTAAGCGATTGGCGTCAATATCGCAAGATTGGGACTTTGGAAGAGTGCCGGACGGCGATAGAAAAGCAGACGGCGAAGAAGCCTATATTTAGTCATAACCTTAGCGATACTCTTTCTGCATTCCATTGTGAATGTGGAAACACAATCAAAGTCAGTCACGATATAGGAATAATGAATAACAACAATGCGCCAAATTACTGTAGTAAGTGCGGTTGTAAATTTGATTGGAGTGATGAAGAATGATGTTTCAATCGTACATAAATTTCTTTCTACTAATACTTATAGCCATTAGGTTAGATATTCTAACAAAATTTGGAGTCAATCTTTTTTGCGTTCTGTCAGTTGTAGCGATGATCGGACATGAGATTTTTGATTATTTGAAAAAAGGAGATAAAAAACAATGAAACTGATTAGCGCAAATGCATTAAAAGAATATTGCATGCGTGCGAGTAAATCTGATGATGATTTTAGGAGAGTAAGTTTGGCAACATTGGCGAGTGTGATAGATGCGCAGCCGACCGCCTATGATGTGGATAAGGTTGTGGAGCAGTTGAAAGAATTAAACAAGTATAATCTTAATTTAGCAGACTGTATGTTAGATATATAATCGCATGGATTAAATAGACATTTTATATGTTTAGAAGATGCAATCGAGATCGTGAAAGGAGTTGGGGTGAATGAAATGGAAGAATAAAGCAGTAACAAAAATAACAGGTATTCCGTTAAGCTCAAGCGTCAGAGAACTTGCAATGGCGATAAATCATAATGCAGAAGTCTTGAGAGAAGCAGTGCAGAAGATAGAAGAATTGAGCGATAAAGTTGATCGACTAAAGGCAGGTGGGGTAGATGGTTAATTTTGACAGATTTGACTTTCTGGTTGATACACAAGATGTATATATTCTCCCGACAATTAGGATAAGCACACAGCATGAAATGATTGATAAAAATTTCAACATTCAGATTCATTTTGCAGTATTTCATTTTAGATGGAGGTGGGTAAATGGCAATTAAACCGATTTTATTTAATACAGAAATGGTTCGGGCGATTCTGGATGGGAGAAAGAGTTGTACGAGGAGAATCAATAAAGATGCCAATGATTATGTTGTGCCGGATATGGATTTTTATGATTCTGATAAACGTACTTACGCAGTGCATAATTATTCAGACAAAGAACACAAAGATAAGTTAAGCATAGCAGAACGTACCTGTCCGATATGCCCGGGCGATATATTGTACGTGAGAGAATCGTATTCGGAATTGTCCTTTGGATATGTATATAAGGCAGACGGGGAGAATATTGACCATCTTGGAAATGTGATTAAGTGGCACCCGTCCATCCACATGCCAAAAGAAGCGGCACGTATCTGGCTTAAGGTTACGGATGTGAGAGTAGACCGGCTGCAGGAGATGAAGCCGGTTGATGTGATAAAAGAGGGAGCTTATCCTGATTGTTGGGATTGTCTTAATACATACGGAGAAAGCGGTTCGCAGTGCTGTTATGGGACAGAAGAACAGTGCAGTCAATGTGATGAAGTGATGATGGAATGGGAAAAACTTTGGAATTCCACCATCAAAAAGTCCGATCTTGACCGCTATGGTTGGAATGCCTCACCTTGGGTGTGGGTGATTGAATTTGAACGATGCGAGAAGCCGGAAGGAGTGTGAATGATATGCCGAAAGGAACAGAGGAAACCTGTAGCAGTGAATATATGCCGGATTGGCTAAAGAAATGCTTGACCTGTAAACATGCGTATAAGACCAAAGGCAACGATCTTGAGTGGAAATGCCGTTGTAGAAACGGTAAATGCAACTACAAAAAATATAAATAATTGATTAAGTTGATATGCTAGGATGCGCAAAGATGCCTAAAGCAGTAGTGGCAATGAGTATGCCGGAATGTGGAATCATGTGCTACTTAGCACAATATTAAAATTATCAGAAAGGAAATGGTTGTGCGCACATAAAACCGAGGTTTCCTTTTGGTAGATTTTATGAATTTTGAAAACTATTCTTGTGATAATCAAATGAGCATATTTGACTTCACAAGAGAACCAATCAGTATTACAAAGTCTATTCGCTTAATAGAACTTTTCGCCGGCTACGGCAGTCAGGCAATGGCGCTAAAGAGAATAGGTGCTAAATTTGAACATTACAGAGTTGTGGAGTTTGATAAGTACGCCATAGCAAGCTATAACGCAGTACACGGCAAAGATTTCCCCACAATGGACATAACGAAAGTTCATGCAGAAGATTTGAATATTTGCGACACAAAAACCTTTACTTACCTACTTACTTATTCGTTCCCTTGTACGGATTTATCGGTTGCCGGGAAACAAGCCGGAATGTCTAAGGGAAGTGGTACAAGAAGCGGTCTGTTGTGGGAAGTTGAGAGAATACTAACAGAAATTAGAGATAGTAACGGAGAATTACCACAGATTTTGTTTATGGAGAACGTGCCACAAGTACACGGTAAGAAAAACATCAATGATTTTGAGAAGTGGTTGGGGTTCCTGGAAAGTTTAGGGTACACAAATTATTGGCAAGATTTGAATTCCAAAAATTATGGAGTGGCGCAGAACAGAAACAGGTGCTTTATGTTTTCGTTTCTGGGTAATTATTCATACGACTTTCCAAAGCCTATACAACTTACAAAAAGAATACGTGATTATCAAGAAGAGGTAGTTGATGAAAAATTCTATGTAAGCGATAAGGCATTGAAAGGATTTGCAGAACATGCAAAAAAACAGAAAGAGAAAGGAAATAGTTTTCATGCAGTGATTAAAGATGTTGATGACATATCATCTACAATAAAATCCAGATATTACAAAGATGGCTCTGATTGTCTATTAAAAGTTGCTGGAAAAATAAATTCATCACAGGACGGAAAAGTTGTTTACACAGACGGAATTGCACTTACACTTACATCTGGTCATTGCAATGTGCCTAAAATAGCAGAACCAACAATGCGAAAATCGTATGAAAGTTTGAAATTACAACATGACATACGAAAGCTAACACCGAGAGAGTGCGGACGGCTGATGGGTGTATCTGATGAAGATATTGACAAAATGGCAGCAGTAAACAGTAATACACAGTTGTATAAGCAATTCGGAAACAGTATTGTCGTAGATGTTATGTGTGCTATGTTTAAAAACTTAAATATCAACCAATAAAATAAGGAGAAATGGCTTATGAAATTTACAAAATTCATTAAGCCAGAACTTGAACAAATCAAAGAAAATGCCAATTTCACGGAAGAAGAGGAGAGGATTTTCTCTCTCCTCTGCCGTGGTTTTTCACAAAAGCAAATATCCACAAAAGAAAATCTATCACTAAGAACGATAGAGTACAGAGTGAGAGATATAAAAGATAAAATAGAAAGAACGGGGGTATTTGATTGGATGAAAAAGAACTGTTGAAATATGCCGTTGATAGTGGTATTCTCGACATAGCACTTGTGCAGAAACAAGTCACTATGCAAAAGAGAGAAAAATTACTCAACAAAAACCCTTATAAAATCTATCAAGGAAAGGATGAGAACTGGTACTCATATCTGCCGGATGAAGTTAAAGGCAGACGGAAAATCAAGGCAAAGCGCAGAGAAGCGGTCGAGCAGAAAATCATTGATTATTGGAAAGAGAGAGAGGATGACCCTACAGTAGCGGAAATCTTCAACCGTTGGATTTCACAAAAGCTGGAACTTGAAGAGATAAGCAGGGCAACCTATGACAGATACTTAATGGACTTTCAGAGATATTTTGATGGTATCAAGGATAAGAGAATCAAAAGGATAGACGAATGCGACCTTGAAACGTTTATACGAAATAGCATCCATGATTTCGACATGACTTCCAAGGCATTCTCAAACTTCCGGACGCTGATTTATGGAATCTTTAAGTATGCCAAGCGGAAGAAGTATGTTAAGTTTTCCATTACATACACGCTGAAAGATATGGATATATCACCAAAAGCATTTAAGCACGTAGTTCGGCAGGCAAAAGACCAAGTATATATGCCGGATGAAAAGGAACGCATGGAGATGTACTTAAGGAATCACTTGGATATCGTAAACCTTGGATTGCTATTTATGTTTAAGACAGGAGTACGCGTTGGGGAATTGTCGGCATTAAAGCGGAAAGATGTTGAAAACTACACGGTTGCGATCAATTCTACAGAGACTCGTTACCGTGATGATGATGGCTTTCACTATGAGGTCAAAGATTTTCCGAAATCAGAAGCCGGATTGCGATTTGCCATATTGCCGGATAAGTACAAATGGATTCTTGATGAAGTACGAAAGAGAAATCCCTTCGGGGAGTATCTATTTGAGAGAGACGGAGAACGGCTGAAATCCTACAACTTTCGTGAACGTTTGAGGTATATATGCGAACATGAACTTCGAATGAAAGTGAAATCTCCGCACAAAATCCGAAAGACATACGGAAGTATTCTTCTTGACGGGAAAGTGAAAGAGTCCACAATCCTTGATACTATGGGGCATACAGACATTAGTTGCACAAAAGATCATTATTATTTTGATCGTACCGGAATTGAGGAAAAGAGACAGGAACTTGACTTAATCGAAGCATTATGAGTCCCTAGTACTCAAAGGTACTCAAAGAAAAATTGAAAGAATGGCTATTTTAAGCCATTTCAAGACAATTACTTTAGGGTTCGATTCCCGTACGGACTGTTTTAAAAGTCGCATAAACACTGTGTTTGCGGCGTCTTAAAAAATTTTGGTACTCAAAATGGTACTCAAAAAACTGAACACAAAAGAAAGGAGTCTGCGCAAGTGCTTTAGATTCTTTTCTGTAAATGGTAGAATTGGAACGCTTTGGGCGTTCTTTTTTTATGCGGTTTTTCTGCTTATTTTTTGCGGAAGAACCGTATTTTTTTATGCAAAAATATAAGCATAGGAGGGATGCGGAATGTTATTTACAGATGAAATTCTTGAAAAAATCTTAACGAGAGAAGATGTGTCAAAGGTTCCGCTCGTGTATCAGTCAGCTATGATTCACGCAATCAAGGAAGTATTGGAGGAAGAGAATGTATCAGATGCAAAATCAGAATATGGCATTTAACCCAAACCCAAGCTATGCCGCATATCAGTACAACCCAATGCAGAGGTTTCAACAGCCAGAGCCACAGATTCCGCAGATGCAACCGCAGTTTCTTGGTATCCAAGGAAAAGTAGTGCAATCGGAGTCAGCAATTATGGCAAATGATGTACCGATGGATGGAAGTGTTGCATTTTTCCCTATGCAGGACATGAGCGCAATCGTAGCAAAACAATGGGATGCTAATGGAACAATCAGAAAGACAGTTTACAAGCCTTTTAATGAGCAGATGGCAGATTCTTCGATTGATGATAAAAAAATCGAAATAGGGCTATCTGATGATGCGACAAAGGCTATTACTGACAAGTTGGATTGTTTGTTTGGAAAGATGGAAGAGTTGGAAGATAAGTTATCTTCGCAAACGCAAAGAAAATCTTCACGAACGCAAAAGGAGAGTGAGTCTTAATGAATCCTATGCAGATGTTACAGGGCATGAGAAACCCACAGCAGTTTTTACAACAAATGATGGGGGACAAACAGATGATGAGTAATCCCATCATAAAGAATGCTTTAGGGATGGTACAAAGTGGAAATGTGGAAGGCATAGAAAAATTAGCAAGAAATTTATGCAAAGAAAAAGGTATACAAGTAGACGATTTTGTATCGCAAATAAAACAAAATATAGGACTTTAAAGGGAACTATATAAGCTCCCAATAAAATCCTTTATAAATTATATCCTTATTTGCATATTTATTAAATGTTTGGGAGCATATTTTCTCTTCTTTTTTAGCTTCACTCATGGAACGGTAAGTTTTTATTAAAATATGATTTTTGTCATATTTTTTAACGATTTTTGTCTGCTTATATTTAGGCACTTTAACTTTTTGAGAAAAAGACCAAAGAAAACCGCCTGCACTTTTTGAAGTTCCATGGCAGCAATTTGTGATAGAAGTTGAAGAAATATCTGTTATTCTGCTGGCTGCATTTATTCCATAAAAAGTATTTAAAAAATTTCCGTCAAGGTCAAATTGAAATACTTGCTTTGATTTAGCCAAAGATATACGATGCCCTAGTGTACCATAACTCATATTGTACTCGTTGGTACACCATTCCAAATTATCAGAATGGTTATTACTTGGATTTTCGTCTTTGTGGTTTACATATGGGTAATTGTTTGGGTTCTGGACAAATGCTTCAGCAACTAACCTATGAACAAAAAAGGACTTGCTTATATTATTTTTCCATAAGGAAACCCTTTTATATCCTTTTGGATATGTATTTTGGGAGAGTATTTTTGATTTTAATGGCAGATTACCTGTACCATTATTTTTCCTTTCAACTATTCTTCCCATGGATTTTACATTTCCAAAGTTACTGACTTGATAATAGCCCTCATAGCCCAAAATATCTTTCCAAATTTCTTTCATAAAAATAACACCTGTCCTTTCAGTGTGAGATGTCCTATATCAGCTAATGTACGGAAGCTGTTAGGACAAACAGCTTATTGGGAGCTACCCTATCCGTACAAATATATTATAACACTTTTTAATTAACTTCGGTACTAATTCTTGCAAGATTTTGTATATAAAAATGAATTATGGAGGTAAATTCTATGTTTAACACAGGTAATTGTGCATCTGTTCCGCTTGTCGCAAACATTGACGGAAACGGAAATAACAACGGATGGGGCGCAGAAGGCTCATGGTTATGGTTCATTATCGTTATCTTTGCCATCTTTGGATGGGGTGGATTCGGTAACGGATTCGGAGGAAACGGAATGAATGGTGGTGTCGGAAGCGAAATCCAGCGTGGATTTGATAATCAGGCGATTGTGTCAAAGCTTGACGGAATTACAAACGGAATTTGTGACGGATTCTATGCAGTACAAAACGGCATGAACGGAATCAACACAAACATTTTACAGACAGGTTTCGGCATTCAGCAGGCTATCAATGCTGATACAGTCGCTAATATGCAGAATACAAACGCATTACAGTCACAGCTTGCTAACTGTTGCTGCGAAACAAGAGAAGCTATCCAAGGCGTAAACTACAACATGGCAACTAACACTTGCGCGTTGCAGAATACCATGAACAGCAACACGAGAGACATTATCGACAGTCAGAACGCAGGAACACGCGCTATTCTTGATTATCTCTGCAATGAGAAAATCTCTAGCTTACAGGCAGAAAATAGCGACCTTCGCAGAGCGGCTTCACAGGATCGTCAGAGCGCACTGCTTACAACTCAGATGGCAGCTCAGACACAGCAGATTATCAATGCAGTAAATCCGTCTGCTATCCCGGCATATGTCGTACCTAACCCAAATGCTTATGCATATGGATGCGGATGCAACACCGGTTGCGGATGCTAAAACTGAATAATTGAGTATCTTAATTGAGTTTAACTCAATCATGTCTGCTATGCAGTATTACTTTTGAATCAAAGGGCAGACTGTAATGTTTGCCCTTATTTTGTGAAAGAGAGGTAAAAATAATGGAAGTAACAGGAATTGCATTACAAACCGTTGCTGCTGGAGAAGATGTTGCATTCACAGAAACAGCAGTAAACGGAACAAAATGTATCGTACACAGACAGGGAAGTGGAATTATCAAGTTAAGAGGTATCACCAATCAGTGTAAGGCTAGATTTTTGGTATCGTATTCCGGAAACATTCAGATTCCGACAGGCGGAACAGTTGGAGAGATTTCGCTTGCAATCGCGGTTGACGGAGAGCCTTTGCAGTCAACAAAGATGATCGTAACCCCTGCCGCAGTTGAAAATCTGTTTAACGTTTCGGCGCAGGCATACGTGGACGTGCCATGCGGATGTTGCAGTACGGTAGCCGTTCAGAATACATCAACACAGGCTATCGAGGTACAGAACAGTAACTTGATTGCAGTAAGGGAGGCTTGATATTATGCATAAGTTTGCGAAACAGATTATGGATTGCGTGAAAGCCCACGTTGACGGCATTGGAATCGAGAATTTTGAAGGTCAAAACCTTGATGATCTCAAGGATTGGACGGAGATTGCAAAGAATATCGTATGCTTTGACAAAGACTACAACATTGTTGAAGCCATGAAAAAGTCTGAAGATGAAGAAATTATGCGCATGGTGGAAGAATTTGGGGACTATCCGGAAAGAAGATACTACAATGAGTACCGGTACTCAAACGGAAGATTCGCGCCGAAAGGGCGTGGAACACGCAGAGGATATGTAGAACCACCATATTATCACCAGATGCCGGAAGATTACCACGAATGGGAGAGAATGCCGGAATACGACCGAATGAGAGACCTTGACCGAATGAGTATGGGAAAGATGTATTATTCAGAGCCTATGAGCGGAAATAACGGCATGAGTACCGGTACTCACGATGCAAGAGAGGGCAGAGCCGGTATGAGTCGGAGAAGTTACATGGAGACAAAGGAAATGCATAACGGAAATTCGCCGGAAGATAAGGACGCAAAGATGAAAGAGCTTGAAAAGTACATGAAATCTCTTTCAGAAGATGTGACAGAGCTGTTTTCCGGTATGTCCCCGGAAGAGAAACAGTTGACCAAGACAAAGCTGACTACTCTTGTCACTAAAATGTAATAGAGAGGGCATTTTGCCCTCTTTGTTTGCGAGGTGGTAAATTTGTTCACGATAAACAATAAAGTTTGGAATTTGGTCAAAGTATCGCTTCATAGCGATATGCTACAGAGAAGTGATGGAAGCAGAACGGTAGGCATGACCGACAGAGACACGCAAACGATATATCTTGCGGATGATCTACGTGGAAAATTCCTTGACCGTGTGTTATGTCACGAATTATGTCATGCATTCTGCCTTTCGTATAATGTATACATGGATATTGATACCGAGGAAATCGTAGCAGACTTCTTGGCTACATACGGAAGAGAAGTGTTTGAAATAGCAGACAGACTATTGATTGAACTTATGGAGGTTGCATAATGGATAAAATTTCAGAACTCTTACAGTACGTGCACCGGACGAATCCGGAAATGACTAGGGAAAAGCTGATAGAAGAGTTGAGCAAAAGTGATTATGCAGCGCGGTCTTTGATTTTTACGAAAGAAAATTTTTTCCGCGCCCCAAAAAATATTTCGTAATTTTTTGTACCCCTCTGGGGTAGAGTTTTTGGGGTCGAGATTCCATTTTCACGGATTCCCCAAAACGTGTAACAAACGTGCAAATATCTGCGACATTCCGCAAATAACACAAATACACCATATATTATGTTGTATATAGATAATGCACTGATGATATCTGATAATATTGCCGGTCACAGGCAAACGCCAAAAGACGCTTGCCCGGCTTAGTTACAATCTAGCATAGACCGCTTTTTACCACTTGTCAAGATAGCATTTCCCATCGTACCGGCTGTAAGTGTGTGTTATGCGTTCCGGCTTTTGCGTGATCTGCAACCAATCGCCGCCACGTTGGGCGGTTATTTTGATTTTTGCAGACTCCACCCATTCCACACCCTCAAATTTTACATAGCCAAACAGCTTGCCGGATGCCACCGGATAGCCAAGAGCAGACACCCGGCGCATGATTTCCTTTTTTCCGATATATTCATATTTTCCCATCTTTCCCACCTTCTTATATTGCGTTTATTTGTCAATTTGCGCATGGAAACTGATTTCCATGTAGTCCGCGTTCCCGGAATCGAACCGGCTCACAACGCCACCAGGCACGCGGAAAGGGGCGGAAGAGTACCGCCCTAAGTGTTTTATTTTGCTTTTTTAACCGATATAATACGATCGTCGGTTTTATCCTTTGGCGTTCCGTTGTCGCTGATCTTAACAATAACTTTCTGACCGTCTTTAAAGTGTGCGTCTGTGTCCGTGTCGGACATTTCCCAGATGTTCCCGTCTGCGGTATAGATGTCAAAACCTTTCCCGGTCAGCCTTTCGCCGTCCTCGTAGGTATAGGTATAACTAAAATTGCGGACGGTTCCGCGCACTTTGTAGGTATGTGCTGTTTTTGCGGTTGCTGTAGCTGGTGCAATGTTTACAAGTGTCATTGTTGCTAATGCGATAGCTAATATTTTCTTTTTCATGGTTGTTTTCCTCCGTTTTTGTTTTTATGCACTCAAAATTGAGCAAAACCGCCGCCGGTAGTGATCCGGCGTGCATCCTCTGCGGCGGCTAGAAGATTATCGCTCCCATGATTTTTTATCTATATCCATTTCAAAAATGGCGTTGCTTTTCTCTTTTTTAAGCTGTTCAAAGTGTTCTATGGCTTGTTTTCGCTCTTTCCCGGTATATTTGATGCTGTGGGTCATTTCCTCGTGTCCGTCTGTCAAATTAACATCATAAAATTGTATATAGTAAAAAACTTTCTCTTGGTAGCGCTTTTCCCGGTATAATTTTATTTTTTGCCGCGTTGGCGCCGTTTTTATAAAGTTGTAGCGGTTGGTCAACTCGATCTGATACGCTTTTAGTTCAAGCGTGATTTCTTCCAACCGTTCCAGATCTTCGCGGACATGGACGAAGCTGTTTAAAATATCCCTTTCCGTGTGTAATCGCTCCGGGTGTTGCTCGTAAATTCTAATGACTTTTTCACTCATTCGCTTTTGTGGCTGTCCGTATACTGTGAAAAGCTCATTCATAAGGCGTTCGTGCATAATTTCGCAGGTGTCGCGCTCTGGACACCTGCAACAATTTGTTTTACATTCTTTCATCATGCTATTTTTACCCCCTTCAACGCTTCGGTCGGGTCGTTTTTAAAAATAAAGCTATGTGTAAATTTAGAGTAGTAGCCGCCAATGTCGCGCATCTGCTTGTTAAGATTTATATAAGCGTCGCGGCTTAATGTCTGCAAACACTTCACAAGGAAAATTTTCTCATGCGTTTTTGTGTGTTCGCTTTCGGTAATCGTGAACGCTTCGCCGTTTGTCTCGATCTGATCCGGTGTAACTGCTTTTTTCTTTGTGGCTGGGGCAGTAGCGGCGGCTTTGATCCGCGCCGTTTTTGGTACAACTTTTATATTCATTCCGTTATTTTGAGCGCATCCGAAGTAATAAAAATCTACGTCGAAATAATCAATCATGCCGTCGCAGTCTTCGTAATTATAGGATTTTACGAAATTATCTACATCTTTAATAACTGCCGTTGTGACTTCATTCAAGACTTTGAAAAAGTTTCCGTGCTCCTCAGTAATGCGATTATATTCTGCTTCAAATTCTGCATTGTCCCAGCTGCCAAGTTTCCAATAATTGTTATGCTCGGCTTTATTAATGAATTTTCTTCTTTCTTCGGCTGTCAGTTCATCAGCTTTTTTGTAAATTTCAATTGGGCTTTCTTTTAATTCTACATGCAGTTCTTGGCACATAGAAGCGTAAGAGGTACGAACACTAAATTTATAAGTCGGGTATTTCTCTTTTATGTAAGTTCTGACGATTTGTGCAACTTCTTTCAAACTCCGGTTCCAATCATGGTTGCCACCTTCCCAACCGAAAGAAGTATAAAAGCTGCTTCGTGTACTCTGGGCTGTCTCTGCTTTTTCTTCCTCGTTTAATGAGTTGTTATTGGATGCGCGGTCTTTCCAGATCTTAAACATAACATCATATTCGGCATTGATTTCCTGCATCTTTGCAAGATCGCCGCCGTTGTCCGGGTGGTTTGCCTTTAACAGTTCCTTATAAGTGCTCTTTAATTCGTTGTAGCTCTTTACATTTTTAAAATATTTGCTCATATCGTTTCCCTCTCTTTTTGTGCTTCATTTGATACTTGTATTATACAGAAATTAAGCACTAAAGTATATAGGCAAAACATACAAAATTAAGCACTAATATTATATTAGAAATTGTACATTATTATTAAGCACTAATTAAGTATTGACAATTAAGCACTAACTATATATAATGTAAGAAAAAATACGGAGGTGCAGAAAGATGGACGAAAACACAAAAGCAGAAAAGAACAGGCAAGCGGTAAAGAAATGCATGAGCAATAAAGATAGAATAAACATTATATTACCGCTTGGAACAATAGAAAGAATCAACTCATACGGATTAAAAACAAGCGCATTTGCTAGAGAATTGATTCTTGCGGAACTCGATAAAATGGATAGAATGAAAAAATAATGAATTAAGCACTAATTAAGTATTGACAATTAAGCACTAATTATATATAATGTAATCAGATCAAAGAAATAAAGCAAAGGCGAAAGCCAAGAAAGGGAAATAATATGAAATACAACGAAAAAATGATGAAAAAATATAGACCATGTCCAGAGGCAAGAAAGACCTGTGGCATGGGTGGTTGGTGCGAATCATGCATGTACGCATACCCTGGAAATGGGATAGTTTCACATAAGCCAGAGGATTACACAGATGTATGTGAAATGTCTCCGATCGAGGAAGCATAAACAGAAAGAGAAAAGGAGAGAACGACATGAAAATAAAAGGAATCGGAACAATAAGCAAAGAGAAAGCAATGAGCATCCTAACTAGAGAGGGAAGAAAAGCCGTAAAAACTGGATTGATTACGACCGAAGAACTTGGCCAGATGTACAAGCTGGATCAGGTCGAAAAAGCATCAAAGGTCGGAAAGTATGGCGAAACTTTCCGGCAGTCTTACAAATGGGTTCCGGACGATCTGAAAGAAGAACTTACACCGGAACAGCTTGGAAGGCTCACAGATGCATTCCATGAGTGCTACGGAGCAGGAAAGAACGCATAAGAAAGAGAGGAAAACAAAATGAAGAACTACAAAGAATACGAGAAAAGGTTTATAGGGTCAAGCGATATTGCGGCATTAATACTTGTCGGATGCGATGAAAACGGATTGAAAACAAGCGCTCTTGATTTTGGCGAAGATGGAAGCTACATGGCATACGTCGTTGACGAGGACGCGGAGATAGGTGCACATTATAAAAAAGTTGCTGATTTTAAGCACTGGCTCAAGATTTATGATGATGACGAATTGACATACCGGGTTAATGCACAGGAGATAAATATATATCGCGCTGGAGATTTTGGTTGTATCATACAGACGATTGGCAAACATTAAAAGAAATCGAGTGGGAAAGATTAAGAATCTGACCCACTCATTTTCATCACTGAGAATATAATTATTTCAATCCGTGCATCCGGGGGAATTGCTCCAGATACCACGCGCAGAGCATCCACTGCACGCGACGCAAAAACATAAATTAAATGTTTTGCTTTTACTAAAAAGACTATTGTTTCAATCCGTGTCCACCGGAATTGCTGGTGAAACCACAGCGGCAAGCATCCATGCCGTGCGACATATCTATAGTCTATCATAAGATCGGGCAAAATGTAAGTAAATATTTAACAAAGGGCAACTTTTCTGGCTGCCTTTTCTTTTTGCCATGTCCAAAATCAACAACGCATCCGGGCATATCTTACAAAATCTCCGAAAAACCGTAAACAAACCGTAAAACTTTTCTTAAATTTTTTATAAACAAGGCTAGGTTCATTAGGTCTTTGACAAGTCCAAAAATGATAGAATAGTATCAGTTTTTACAAAAAATCGTCTGACAATCGTCTGATATAAGGCGACGCAATCGTCTGACGTCGCTTTTTCAGAACTATGTTCTCTTTCTCTATCTTTTTCCTAATCTTTTAAAATAATAATATACTGTATCTAAAGCCTATAGGTTGTAGAGTAAGTGTATATCCGCATATACGCGCGGCGTAAGTATATAAATACCACCGTAAAAAATTAAGGCTTGACTTTAAACCCGGAAATAGTGTATACCAAAAGCAGAGAGAAATAAAACGGATTGGAGGTGTGAATATATGCAGGATGTAAAGAGTGTAGAGAATGTAGATCTTACAACCCTTATAGTGGATCTAGGTACAGTACAGATATACACATCAACTGTACAAGATTTAATAAACAACGCTTGTATAGAATTTCACATCGAAGATCTGCTGAAAGCTGGACAGAGACAATGGAAAGCTGTAATGCAGTATGTTGGTATGCATTTATTCCCAGATACATCGGTACTAAAAGACAAGAGTTTGAAACCTCTTGGCAATGCAACTATACCAACTAACTGTAACAGGTATGATAGAGAGGTATTATATAAACTTTGTGATTATTATATATATATATCCAACGTGTACAGTAAGCTGGTAAGTACAGTAGCATTTAGTTATTTTTGTAATATACCAACGAACACAATGGATATATGGGCTAGCGATGAACCAAGTTCGCTGACTTTCAAGATGTGGCAAAAATTGCAGCGATCTCGTAAGGATTGCATCCTTGATCGTGCGTATGACTCCAACAGCCCTGTGGGAACTATGTTCGTGGGAAATAACGAGTTCGGCATGAATCAGCCGGGAATTGGCGATAATGCCACGCAACGCAAGGCAATCACAGCGCAGGAGCTGCCAAGACTGGACGAGAAAAAGAGCCAAGAATTGCACGCAATTGACACACAATTTACAGATGCGGCGGTAAATAATACAGTTTAAATTGTGTGCGATTATTCTACAATTCACAAATGCAGTAATACCAAGGGTTGTAGAGTTTTAACTATTCGTAAACTATTCGGAAAAGTTAGGTTTTGCGAATAGTTACAAGGGTATGACGTGAATTGTATTAAAACAATTTGATTTTCACACAATGACAACAGAACGAAACGGAAAATATTTTAGATTTCCATGTTTGCAAGAAAAGGATGGGGAGGGGGTCTGACAGAAAGATTACCGGGCGGCTACTAAGTCCCACAAATTCCTCAAAAAATAAAAAGCCACTTACAACACACATTGACTTTTTACAACAAGTAGCTTAATATAAATTTAAACAATTCACTTTCACGTTGCGAATCGCAACTACATTTCCAAAAAATTTTTTAAAAACAAAAAAGAGTGTTTCGGACAGGAGAATGATATATGACCGGGAATGAATACCAGGAATTAGCAATGAGAACTTGCAATATTCCATACAAACAGAAAAATGACATGCTTAGACACGCAGTGTTTGGACTTGCATCAGAAGCAGGAGAAGTTGCAGGCATTTTGCAAAAGGAATATCAAGGTCATGAGTTTGACAGAGAGCATATGAAAAAAGAATTAGGAGATTGTCTGTGGATGGTTGCAGAAGCATGTACTGCACTTGAATTTGATATGGACGATGTAATGCAGACGAATATTGATAAATTAAAGGCAAGATTTCCAAAAGGCTTTGATGTTGATATGGATTTGCACAGGAAGGCAGGAGATGTGTAATGGGTGAATGAGAACAGTGCTGCGGCACCTACAAATATGGCTTATGTGTCAAGACAAACGGTTATGTTTGTTCAAACGGCGAAAGCGATTATGCCGCTGATTTAGTAGAATACATCCATTCATGCGATTTTTGGGAACAGAAACAGGGAAAACTGAAATGAATGAAACATTGATGAAAACCGAGTATTCCACAGCTTTTGATGAAAAGCGCAAAGGTCTGATTGAACAGTCGTATTACAAATACGGACCGGCAAGAATGAATTTTGCAAACGGGAATGTGGATGCAATCGAAAGTTTAAAAATGTGCCTTGCCAAGTTTGAAGAAACCGGAAATCTTGAATATCTGTGTGATGTTGCGAATTATGCAATGTTCCGGTTTATGTTTCCACAGCAGGGCGAGTATTTCGAACATACGAATTCTGATGAATCTGCCGGACTTTGCGGCATGAGCGTGAATGAAATTGAGAGGTTCAAACAGGAACACAGCTTTGAGGATGGGAGATATTGATATGGCTTTGAAAGTTATTGCAACAGCGGCAGATGCCCTCGTAATACTGGGACTTATGAGAGAACAGGTAAAACAAAAAGACAATTCAAACGCAATGGGCTATTTGCTTTCATACGCGATCTTTGCAATGAATATTATGGTCATTTGGAAATGATGGGCTATCGCCAAACGGTAAGGCACAGGATTTTGATTCCTGTATTCCCGGGTTCGAATCCCGGTAGCCTAACTGGCTGCATGCTGACGTTTCATGTAACCACGTATGTTTTTCATATGTACTTGAACCCTTGGTTGAGTGATTCAAGCATTTGGGTTACTCCTTTCGCCACTAGGACGATTCCGTTAAGGACGGTGCGAGACCGTCCGGTGGTATTCTATCATGCATCTATCCCACGGTGCATGAGTCATGAAATTAGGTGGTGGCGGAATAGGTAGACGCGCAGATGGAAGAGACAGGACAAAGATTAAAAACTCATGGTTGAAGTCCTATGGGTTCGATTCCCTCCAATGTGAACAGTGCACGGTTTATGTGAGGTGCAAATCCTCACCCACCTACTCGGTCAAATTATGCTGCCTGCTTGCAGGCGGTCTATGTTTTGACTGAAATACGATGCTTGTTTATTGCTCTGTGATAATTTAATGCGGAGTAGAACCATGGAAATAGGCTTGCATGGTAACATTGAGTTGCCGGTGAAATGCTGTAAACCGGATAGTGCAAGGCATGGCACGAAAAATATGATTGCTAACCGTCTGATGGCGGTTGTGGGGATTTAATTCAGTGGCAGAAGACACGGCTTATATCCGGGTTGTCGCGGGTTCGATTCCTGCAATCCCCACAGGTGATGTTGCTAGTACACCCCTAGTGTGTTTATTACAGAAATGCAGGTGCTAATCAATATACCGGTTAAACTTAGCACAGGGAACTGGATTGAGCGGTTGCCATTCAAAAGATGGCGCTAACCGCTGACAAAAAGAACCTTGCACTTGGGGTAGTGTGGAGCAAGTAAAAAACGGAAACTGCTCGGCTATGCAGATATGGTGTAATGGTATCACAGGAGATCACTAATCTCTCCAACGAGTAAAATCGTTGCCAAGGTTCGAGTCCTTGTATCTGCGCTAACTTACGACAATAAACCTGGGAAAAGGTTTGCCGTAAGCGGTAGAAAGTCCGCATGAAATTGCACAAAGTAGTGACAAAAGCAATTTCGAGTGTAGCGGTTACACTACAACCGCTATATTTGCCGTGTGTCCGGTTGGTCGAGGGTGCTGTCTTGAAAACAGTCTGGATGTAAAAGTCTCTGGGATTCAAATCCCTAACATGGCGTTGATATGTGGCGGAAAAGGTAAACACTAATCAATGGTTAAGAGAAAGGTGTGCAATAAGAATTGCTATCAACAGGTCTGGTAAAAAGACGTAAGCAATTACACCTATAAATCCGTTAGAAAATAAAAATCCATTTTTCCCTATTCGTAGGTGCAGACTAACTGACGGAATCTCATGCATGGTGCAAATCCATGCCATATCAATTCAATTACACTTATTACACACGAAAGACACGGAATCTCACGAGGATTCCGGTTTTTGCTATGGTTGGGGGTTCAAAATATGACAAACTGCGTTAATTGTGGTGCACCAATCGAAACCGACAAAAAGGTGTGTCCTTATTGCAAAACTCCATATGAAAATGCAGGGAATTATAGTTTAGGTCTTATAGATTGTGAAGAATCATATTGTGATGCGGACGGTATTTTGCATCGTATTGTCCAAAAAAAATACTTTGATTGAGGTGTGTTATGTGTGAATTTTGTGAAGAAAAATTACCTATCATAACAAATTATGGCAAATTCAAGATTGATAGATTGTCAAATATACCTGTAATTACATGTGATTTGAATAAATGCCCGACTTTTGCTACGTGCAGTAGCAAAGATATCAATGTTGAAATGGTAATGAAAATATCTTATTGTCCGATGTGTGGTAGAAAGTTGGTGGAAGAATGAAACATCAAAAAAGAATGGCGCACTTGCGACAGGTGCGGTGCAGAAATTAAAAAAGGAATACTGTGCGGAAATTCGGTTACAAAAAACGGCATTTTTAATACCACATACGACTTGTGCCGTAAATGTATGGAAGATTTTGAGGAGTTTATGAGAAATGATCGTTAATATGGGAGCCAAAACCTATGAAATGAGCCGAAAGCAGACAAAGGCTATTCTTGGAACGGCTAAGAAACTTGCTGATTGCAACATATACGGCATTGAAAAAGGCAACATAGTGATTATGCTGAATGAGAGGTATGAGGACGATATGAGCCTTAAGAAAGCCGTAGGGGAGTATAAAAAGAAAGGGTTCAAGGTGCATTGGAAATGAGTATGTCAGAAGTGATTGAATCAATAGAACATGACGCATTTGCGCAGTGCATGAATCCATCAGAGGGATTGACAGATGCGCGTTGTAGCAAGTGTAACCGTCTTTTAGGTAAATTCAACGGACAGGCTGAAATTAAATGTCCGAAATGCGGGAAAATCAATAGAATTGGAGAGAGATAATGAGTGATTTGAAAATATTTACCAAGAACGTTGAACAGGAAGCGGTAGATCAAATTGAATTATTGCTTGCACAGGATGCATTCAAAGATTGTAAAGTTCGTATCATGCCGGATGTTCACGCGGGAAAGGGATGTGTTATTGGATTTACGGCAGACCTTGGTGAAAAGGTTATCCCGAACATTGTCGGCGTTGATATTGGTTGTGGCATGCTTTGCGTAAGCCTTGGTCAGGCAGATATTGACTTCGAAAAGCTGGATAACGTGATTCGTTCTTATATTCCAAGCGGAAGAGATGTGCATGAGGGAAGAATCATCAGATTTGAGGAATTACAGGATTTGAAGTGCTACCGAGAATTACGAGATACAAAACGGCTTGAGCGGTCTATCGGCACTCTTGGCGGCGGGAATCACTTCATTGAGATTGATGTTGCGGAAGATGGAGAAAAGTATCTTGTTATTCATACCGGTAGCCGTAATCTCGGGAAACAGGTAGCTGATTATTATCAAAACCTTGCATTTGAACTTATGAGCGGCAAAGATAAACTGTATGAAGAACAGGACAGACTTATCAAACAGTACAAAGCCGCCGGAAGAAAATCTGAAATTCAAAGTGCGATAGCAGAGTTGCACAGGAATTTCAAGGCAGTTAATCCGAAGATTCCAAAGGATTTGTGCTATTTAGAGGGCGAATACAGGGAAGTTTATCTGCATGACATGAGAATTTGCCAGAAGTTCGCATATATCAACCGTGTCATGATTGCTCAAATTATATGCAATCATATGGGATGGGGCATTGATACAGATATGCCGGATTACTTCGAGTGCATTCACAATTATATCGACCATGATTCAAATATTGTCCGAAAGGGCGCTATTTCTGCCAAACTAGGCGAAAAGGTACTTATTCCAATCAATATGCGAGACGGTTGCATTATTGGGGCTGGAAAAGGAAATGAGGATTGGAACCAATCCGCACCTCATGGAGCCGGTAGGGTAATGAGCCGGACAAAAGCCAAGGAATTAGTATCGTTGGAAGAGTTTGAAAAGTCAATGGATGGAATATATACAACTTCTATCAACCAATCTACAATAGATGAATCTCCGATGGCATATAAGACATTGGATGAAATTGTTGAGAATATCAAAGATACAGTAGATGTGTTGGCGATTATCAAGCCGGTATACAATTTTAAGGCAAGTGAATAAATAAAAAGAGCACCAGTTGCAGAGTGCCAAGCGGCACATATGTAGAGAGAGCCAAATTTCCAAAATCTGAGGGAAGGAGGCTCTTTTTATTTGGCCTCAAAGCAGTTAATCAACGCAGTAAACGGATATGAAAACTACATACAGAGAAAAGGTGTCGATGAACAGGTAATAGATGCATACATACAAGCCGTGGCGGTTGCCTTAAGGACAGAGCATGACGTTGATTATGGATTAAAAATATCCGCAAGGGCAAAACAACTTATAGCAACCTATGTCAAAGACCATACAGGTGGCAGTGTTGCGGACTTAGAAGTGTATGCCGGGGAACATGATACGACATACAAGGTGCTTCAACAATTCTACGATGTTTTGATGTATGAATCAGCTTATCTTGTGGACAGCTTTTTTTATTACATTGAAATTGATGAAAAGGATCCGTGGAAGAGATTTTATTTCCCAAGAAGAAAAGTATTGCAACCTGTAGTCGGAGCATACCAGGAGATTTATGATGGGAAATTGGATTTTCTGTCTGTATCACAGCCAAAGAGAACAGGAAAAACCACAGGTGGCTTAAAATTGGCGCAGATGATGGGCGGGCGTGACCCAGACGGAAGTATATTTGGCGTTGGAAAAGGAGAAGGACTTGTTAAGCGATTTTATGGTGGATTGTTGCAAGGTTTTGAAACAGAAAGCACGTATAACAGGTTCTTAAGCGTTTTTCCGGAAGCAACAAAAATAGGTGAAAAGGACTACAAAAGTGCTGAAAACCTATCAATCGACCTTAAGAGCAAAAATATCTTCCCAACATTTACGTGCCGACCTATTGATGGAGCAATCGTAGGATGTACAGAAGCAAATGTACTTGTCTATATTGATGACTGCGTTAAAAACCATGAGGAAGCGCGAAACAGGGATAGATTAGAGTTTCTTTGCGAGAAAGTAACAGACGATGTTCTTGGTAGACGATTAGAGGGAACGCCTATTATCATACAGGGAACGAAATACAGTCTGTATGACCCGATTACAGCTTTGCAAAATAAAGCTGATGAATTGGAGTGGAGATGGAAAGAAGTTGCTATTCCAGCACTTGACCCAATCACGGACGAAAGCAATTGGGAGATTTATCGTAAAGATAAAAAAGGATTGCGCAAGATATTCACAACCGTTTACTACCAAAAGGAAAGAAAACTTGTTTCAGAAGAAACGTGGGCGGCAGAGTTCCAACAAGAGCCATTTGAAGCAAAAGGGCGAATGTTTGCAGAAAATGAACTCAATTATTTTGAGGAACTTCCTGTTGACCGAGAACCGGACGCTATTATGGCGGCTTGCGATAGCGCAGATAAGGGAGAAGATAGTTGCTCAATGCCGATTGGATATGTGTACGGCAACGAGGTTTATATCGTAGATGTGGTGTTTGATAATGCCGGAACGCAGTTCACAAAGCCGGAATGCGCAAATATTCTTATCAAGCACAATGTAAAGACGGTCACGTTCGAGAGCAACAGTGCCGGAGAATATTTTGGACGCGATGTAATGGAAATTGTAAAAAAACAAGGCGGAAGATGTAGCGCACGGTTCAAGTTTAACTGCTCAAACAAAATTACTCGAATGGAAAACGCAAGAGATAATATCATTCGTGATTATTATTTCCGTGATTTCAAAAAAATGGACAGGCAGAGCCAATATTACAAGTTTATGAAAGAACTTACTACCATGACAAGAAGTGGAAAAGTAAAGCATGATGATGCACCGGATTCAGTTGCTTTGTTTGAAAACGAGATGCGAAGCGGAACACAGGCAAAGGTAGAAGCGGCAGTAAACCCATTTAGGAGGCATTAGGATATGACAACAGATAAATATCTTTCACAGATAAGCAGAATTGACCATGCAATTGCGAATAAGCTGGAAGAAATTAAAAGGCTATCCGATATGGCAACCTCTATATCAATATCTCCAAAAGAGGTAGACGTTCAATCATCCGGCAATCCCGATAAAATGGGGAGTGCGGTGTCAAAAATTGTTGATCTGCAGAACGAAATTCAAACGCTTGTTGACGAATTAGTTGATAAAAGGCGAATTATCATATCGCAAATTGACAGTATGGATAACACAGATGTATATATTGTGCTTTCATCGCACTATGTCAATGGAAAAGATTGGAATCTGATTTCCGTGGAAATGAAATATTCCTACAGGAACATTATGAAACTTAGAAAAAGAGCATTGCAGGAGTTTGAAAGGCGATACGGACAGCTTTATTCCGAAAAGGGTGCATAAAAGTACACAATAGTTCACACTCTTTCACAACATTTCCTAAAATTTGCATGGTATACTAAAAGAGTAGAAAAGCAAATTCCTACAACCCCCCCAAAAGTATATAACCCGTAAAAAACACTGTCATTTCTGACGGTGTTTTTTGTTTTTAAGAAAGAGGTTGCTATGAAAAAAGTAACTATATATTGCCCGAATTGCGGAAGAATTGCCGGACATTATGATGGAAGGTCAACGATAGACCATCCATGCAAATGTAAAAAATGCAATCATCTTGTAATTTATCGCGTGGCAACAGGCAAAGTTGAAACAAAGCCAATACCGAAACGCGCTTGTAGTAGTGGAGTTTTATTTATATGAATACACAGCATTTTCACGACCTTGTAAAAGGCAGATACGGAAGAAAAATTGCATATGCTAACGTAGAACAGATTACGGCAGACAATATCGTAAATGTTGTCGGAAACTGCATTGGAACATTCTATTTCAACAAGCCGATTATCCGGTATTTGTGGCACTACTACAAGGGCGATCAGCCGGTATTGTACCGCACAAAGATACAGAATGCGGACATAACCAATAAGGTGTCCGAAAACCATGCCTATGAAATTGTTCAATTTAAGGTTGGTCAGACTTACGGTGAGCCGATTCAGCTTATCAGTAGAAAAGACGATGACCGGATAAATAATGCGGTCGACGAATTTAATGACTATCTGACCGACGCTAACAAGCAGGAAAAGGATATTAAGGCAGGAGAGTGGCAGTCGGCAACCGGAACGTCATTTAAGGCGGTACAGTTTGCTGATGGAGATATACCATTCAGAATCGTTGCACCGACACCGATGAATACGTTCGTTATCTACAGTCGTTCCACGGAAGAACCACTTTTAGCAATCCAAGAGCTTAAGGATGCTGACGGTCAGCTATATAAACTCTGCTACACGGATTCTTACGAGTGTAAAATCGTGAATGGAGAGGTTAGAGATTGGAAACTGCATGGCTTTGGTGGAATACCGATTGTTGAGTTTCCGAACAACCATGAGCGTATTTCTGATATTGAGCTTGTAATTGGACTATTGGATGCAATCAATACGATGCAGTCAAACCGAATGGATGGCGTTGAGCAGTTTGTTCAGTTTTGGATAAAGTTTGTAAATTGCGATATTGACCCGGAAACCTTTGAGAAAATGAAAATTTCCCATGCACTGACGGTAAAATCCAACAATGAGCAGAATAAATCAGATGTTGACATTATGACACAAGAGTTGAATCAAACAGAGTGCCAAGTTGCAAAGGATGATTTGTGGGATAATGCACAGTCCATACTTGCTATACCAAATAAGAACAACAATAATTCCGGTGGAGATACACAGGGAGCGGTTGAGCTTAGAAACGGATGGGACTTCTCGAAGTCGAGAGCCAAACTAAAAGACCCAATTGTAAAGTCGGCAGAAAAAAGGCTTGCAAAAGTTGTTCTGAATGTGATCCGCATACAGGATCACGATTTAGGATTGAGTTTGCGCGATTTTGATGTGCAGATAAACCATAGTCCGCAAGACAATATGTATACCAAGTCGCAGACTCTATATCAGCTTTTACAAGCCGGTATTCATCCTCTTGTGGCAATTAAGTCTGTCGGACTTTGGGGAGATGCAGAAAAGACATTTCTGCTGTCAAAACCATACTTGGATAATCTTTGGAAAACCATTGATGATGTAGAAGCACAAGAGCAAAAGGCACAGGAATTGATAAATAAAATGAATACAGATGGCACACAGAGCCAGAAAAACAAAGATAAGACAGCTACCGAGTAATTGGCGGCTGTTTTTATTTTATAAATTTGCACCTATGCGTGAAATAGGAGAAATCACAAGTTGAGCAACCAACGTAAAAAAGCGTAGTGAATCGGAGGTAATTATGACAAGGGAACAGGCAAAACAAAATCTTATTGCTATCGGAGTGGAAGAGCCTACGGATGAACAGGTAAGCAATTATCTGAATCAGGTCAATGGCGAAACCAAGAAGGAAAAAGACAGAGCAGATGGCTACAAAGCTAAAGCTGACGCGGCAGATGAATTACAGAAACAGCTTGATGAATTGCAAACCGGAAATCTGACGGAGCTTGAAAAGGCGAATAAGGCATTAGACACAGCCAATCAGCAGATTGCAGAATTGCAGAAAAATAACGCCATTAGAGATTTGCGCGAAAAGGCTATGACCGATTTTAAAGTAACCGCAGAGCGGGCAAAAGCAATTGTAAAAGAAGATGGAAGTTTTGATACAGCCGAACTTGGAAAGATTATCTCTGAAAAAGAGACCGCCGCAGCACAAGCCAAGGAGCAGGAGATTGCAAAAGGCAGTACGAATCCGGGCGGTGGCGCGGCTGGCGGTAATAAAGCCGGTGCAGATAATAAGACAAATGCTGAAAAGATAGCAGAAAGCCTTATATCTAATGCACCTAAGAACAATGACGTTTTATCACATTACATTCAACAATAACAGGAGGTAAAAATGGCAAAGGAAATGAATATGCAGTACGAAAAGACTTCATACGTAGGAGATGTTCAGATTTTAAAGAGAGAGCCTAATGAAGCAATCCCATTAACACTTGATTTTGATGGTGTAACAACTAAAAACGCACAGGGCAAGAAGATTGTCAAAGCAGGCACTCCAATCGGAGCAAATGGCAAGTCTGACAATACAGCTACAGTAGTGGGTATTTTGAGATTTGATGTAACAGAGGACAGACCGCAAGGAGTACTGCTTAAGAAAGCATACCTTAACACAAAGGTAGCGGAAGCACATTCCGGCGTTACATATGACGCAGCAGTTAAAACAGCTCTTCCAATGATTGTATTTGAATAATAACAGGAGGTAAATAGATGTTAATTAATGAAGTATTAGACAGTAAGTCTATTGCATTATCAGCAACAGAAAACGCTAGTAACCAGATACCTTATCTTGGTTTACAGTGGTTTCCTGAAAGAAAGAAGCAGGGACTTGATTTAAGTTGGATTAAGACACACAAGGGTTTACCGGTTTCGCTTGCACCATCTAACTTTGACACAATCCCAACAATTAGAGCTAGAGAGGGATTAAGCAAGGAAAAAACACAGATGGCATTTTTCCGTGAGGGAATGACAGTTGGTGAAGAGGAAATGCTTGAAATCGAGCGTATTCAATCAGAAGACGACCCTTACCTTGCGAGTGCTTTATCAAGCGTATACGACGACACTAACAACCTTGTAAGCGGTGCAGAAGTTGTACCGGAGCGTATGAGAATGTCGCTTCTTTCTACAAATGCAGGCCATCCGGTAATTGCTATTGTAAGTGATGGCGTTCAGTATGCTTACGATTATGACAAGGATGGTTCATACGCAAAAGACCATTACGCAAAGTTATCCGGTACAAGTATGTGGAGCAATACAGCTAATTCAAAGCCACTTACAGACCTTAACAACGCAAGAAAGAAGTTACAGAAGCAGGGTAAAATTGTTAGATATGCACTTATGAACAGCAATACATTCCAATATCTTCTTGACAATGCACAGATAAGAAACTCAATTCTCGCCCAGAACCTTACAGCAACCATCGAGGTCGATGATGATACTGTTATTTCAGTAGTACAGAAAAGAGCAAAGCTCACTATCGTACTTTACGATAAGATGTACATTGATGATGACGGAAAGGAACAGTACTTCTACCCAGATAACAAGGTTACACTTCTTCCGAAAGGCAGTCTTGGTAGTACTTGGTTTGGCACTACGCCAGAAGAAAGAACTGCAAGACAGGTAGCCGATGTTGATGTAACAACATATGGTGTAGGTATTACAGTCGCTACAAAGACAGAGTATGGACCACCTATGAAAATGTCAACATTTGCATCCGAGGTTGTACTTCCGTCGTATGAAAATATGGATAGCACATTCGTATATGAGGTTCATAGCGAAGAGTAGGGGGTGCAACTATGAAATATCCATATATAGTGATTCGTAATGGCAAATGGTATAACGCGGGAGAGGAAGTGCCGGAGACAAAATCTCCGGTGTCTTCTGATTTTATGAATCCACCTAAAAAGCCTATCACTTATACCAAGACTGAAATCAACAGAATGAGTACCGCAGACTTGCAGAAACTTGCCACAGAGCAAGGAATTGAAAACGCACAAACAACAAGCGGTGCGGAACTGAAAGAAATTCTAATTGCAAAATTTAATCTGTAGGAGATCACTTATGTCATACACACTTGTCGAACAGGTCAAAATTCGGTTGAAACAATTTCATATAGAAGAGGTAGAGGACGAAGTGACCGGGGAAAAGTCCGATAAGGTTGTGTTTGATAGAAAAGAAGATAACCCTCTGATTGAACAACTATTAGAACAGGCAAGGAATGAGATTATCAGCAGACGGAACTATCCGGACACATACACGCAAGACCAGATTGACGGTGATGTTAAGAACTATGAAAACATTATGGTCAATTTGGCAGTGTACGACCGGTCGCAGGCAGGAGAAGCATACATGGCAAGTTTCTCCGAAAACGGTGTGAGCCGAACATGGAAAGACCGTGAAAGCCTTTTTGTTGGAGTGTTTCCGTTTGTAAAAGCAATGTAATTAAAGAAGATTGAGCGTGACCATATTGCCGGTGTCGGTAAAATGGTTGCAGGCGGCGCACATTAAGCGGTGGTGGGCAGTGTGTCATTATTAATTATGAAAGGCGGTATATCAATGCCAATAGCAGTAATTATAAGCATTATTTCAGTTGCTTTTTCCGTCTTTTTCGGACTGTTTACCTTAGGATTTAATCTTAAGAACAACAAAAAGTCTGACAATGCAGAACTTACAGAGCGTGTAAAGGAAAATACGCGCATAAATATGAAACTTGACACAATATCAGGCAACACAACAGAGATAAAGAATGAAGTTATAGAAATGAGAAAAGAACTTAATTCTCACGATAACAGGATTATCAAAGTTGAGGAAAGCGTAAAGTCAGCACATCACCGAATAGATGGATTGGAAGCGCGACTTAATGAAGATAAGGAGGAATAGCAGAATGGATATAACATCAGTATCAACAGTAGTTGCAATTGTTGTAATAACATATCTGATAGGTTTAGGAGCAAAAGCAATTCCGCACATTAAGGATAATTACATTCCTATAATTGTAGGCGTTGCAGGCGGTATCTTAGGCGTTATAGGTATGTATGTAATACCTGACTTTCCGGCAAATGACATTCTTAATGCAATCGCAGTAGGAATTGTGTCCGGATTATCAAGCACAGGTGTTAATCAGATTTATAAGCAGGTAAAGAACAATGCTTGACATTAACAAGCAGGAAATGAAGTATTCGCAATCTGGTCAGAGGGTATTCATTCCACAAACTGACGAAAATGGAGATATTGTCTATGAAGGGTACAAGGATTCCGATGGGAACTTTGTACCTTATTTAGATTCCGAAGGCAACAAGATTCCAAAGGGAGAGGAAGTTGAAGGATTTTCAGAGCCTACGACATTCCGAGCCAATATCAGCAATAAGCTGTCAGAAGCCATTGTGAAAGAATTTGGCATTGATGATAGTACATCATACTGTCAGCTTGTCACGGATAAAGGATATTTGCCACTGAAAGCAGGTGATGTGGTGTGGAAACGTTCGGAAGTCAAACGCACTGATGACGGACTTGTGGATTCAGAAACCGCAGATTACATCGTAAAAGGAGTTGCTGATGAAGGACTGACCACGGATTTGTTTTTGCTTCGGAAAAATATTAAGTAGGTGATCGCATGGCAAAGAAAACTATTTCAATGACACTATCCACTAAGTCCATACAAGCCGCCATAAAGGAATTAGAACAGTACCGCGATAGTTTACAGGCTAAATGCGATTTACTTGTTTCTAGGCTTGCGCAGATAGGTCAGACGGTGGCAATACAACACATATCGGAATCTCCAATCGGGAACACGATAACGGTAAGGGTAGATAAAGCACCGCAGTTAATGACCTCGAACGCGATTCTGATTGCAACCGGAAAAACGGTAACGTCAGAAGATAGAGAACCATTCTACACGTTGCTTGCGGTAGAGTTTGGAGCCGGTATTTTTTACAACTCCACGGAGAACCCAAAAGCACCGGAACTTGGATTCGGTGTCGGCACATATCCGGGGCAAATACACGCTTTTGAAGATGGTTGGTACTATTGGGACGATAAGACCGAAACATGGCGTTATACCCACGGTATCAAAGCCACAATGCCTATGTATAATGCGGAACAACGGATTATTCAACAGTATGTAAAGATTGCAAGGGAGGTATTCGGTGGAAAATGAGTTAAATAGTTGGGCACTTGATTTTGAAGATACCGTTTACCGATTGCTGAAAGTTTACATGGAAAGCAAAGAAATCGGAATCAAGGTAACGCAGGACGAGGAATCGAACGGAACACCTGTTTTTCCAACACTTCTTATACAACAGATTGGATTTACAGAAGCCGGGAGAGATACAGAGTCTTATTTTATTAACGCAATTCGCCCAACATTTCAAATTACAATAACAAATAAAGGAAGAAGGGAAAAGATTAAGGACATTGCAGAGTATGCAGTGTCCTTTTTTAAATCAAAAAATTTTGATGTTTCAAATGCTGTGTTCACGATTTCCAAGCAAGTGCGCACGGCAACTTTTCGCGTATCGCGAATTATTGGAGCGTATGAAAATTTAGCATAGCCGCGAGGCAGAAAGGAAGCAGAAAATCATGGCATCAACAAGTTATAAGTCGCGTGTGATTATTAAAGAGCACACAGCGGAACAAGCCGACTTTGCAGGGACTTACAACCTTTTACTTGCTGCAAAGTCTATTCCATCTCCGGCATCTCCACCAAACACGGTTGAGTCAACCACGATGGAAGACCCACAGCAGACATTTGAAAAAGGTATTAAGACAGCGGATTCAAGGGAGATTACCGGAAACCTTGCAAAAGAATATCTGGAAAATATCGAAAAGCTGGGAGATAAAAAGGTTGACATTATCCACTTGTACGGTACTGATGGAATCGGTGGCGTGGCAAAATACGCATACACCGGAACTGTTACCGCGACACCGAATGATGTAGGCGGCGTAGATGAAATCCTTGAAATGACAGCAACTGTTATACCAAGTACAGCATCAGAGCTTGTTACCGACAAGCTGAAAGTCGTTGATAACAACGATGGAACATTTACCGTAACAGTGGCGGGGTAGAAAGCCTATCGGACGAGCAATCGACCGCACCGGTAGGCGAGGATGAACGGTCGATAGCAGAACTTGAAGTATAAAATAAGCAACAATGGGGCGGTGGCAACACTGCCCCTTGCCAATATATGGCAGAAAGGCAAGGTAAAACATGAAAGCAAAATTAGGTGGAAAAGAATATACAATTCAGTTTGCAACAAGACCATCATTAAAAGCACATATCTTACAGGATATTATGAAGACGCAAGATATGGAGGATATTTCTTCTATGGAAGATATTCTTCTCGAAACACTTCCTAAGACGCTTCTTGTGGGACTGCAGATGCATCACAATGAAGAATTTGGATATGATTACAAAACAAACAAAGGCTACGATGAGCAGCTTGAGAAGGTGTCCGACATTCTCTATGATGCGATTGATACAAACGAGATTAACTGCATGGATTTATTCGCTGATATGCAGGAGGAAATGATGACAAACGGTTTTTTAGCGCAGATGATGGAGTCGTTGGAGAGAGCACAGACACAGGAGCAGGAGAAGAAAAAGACCCCATCCAAGACGAAAGCCAAGAATTAACATGGGAATATTACGTTGCGGAAATCCGTCCGTTTTACCTCATGGTAACGAAAGGATACGGATTTTCCGTTGATGATATAGATATGATGAATCCAGAGTTGCTTAAGCCTTATGTGGATGCATATAAGGCAGAATGGAAGCAACGCGACATGGAAATGTATATGTGGCTCGGCAGATATGCAACGTCAGCACTTGTGACCGCAATAGACGCGACATTCGGAAAGGGTAATAGTAAGTATGTGAAAGAAACTTGCTATGATTCCATTGAAAAGCATAATACAGACGATCCCGATGCAGAAATACGAGAAATGCTTAAGGCAGAAGAAGCATGGGCGGCTAAATCAAGGGAATCACATTTACCAAAGCCAAAGATAGTTTAAGAAAAGAGGTATTGCTATGGCAGTAATTATCGGAAGTGCGAGACACGATGAACACGGAAATTGCTATTCTGGTGGAAAAGCCGGAGACCAGACCGGACAGGAAGTGTCTACGCAGAAGTTTTATAACCATTCTAAGGGATGGTACGTGTTAAGAGCAAAGGATGATAAAGTTGCGGAGAAGTTAGCCGAAGCTATGCAGATTGCATCTGACAATAAAAATATCGGATATGACCAATCGGAACGCTACGGAGTCATTAAACATGGCATTAACACAAAGGCCAAGACGGAGTGCGATTGTTCTTCTCTTGTACGTGCCTGTATTATCTATGCATCCGGCAAGGATGTGGGAGATTTCAATACATCTAATGAACGACCGGTAATTTTGAAATCCGGTCTGTTTGATGATATGGGTTCCTATCATTCCGGGTTTATTCTTCACAACGGAGATATTCTTGTGACACGCATAAAAGGTCATACAGTAATTGTTGTAAGCGGTGCAAAGAAAAGCAAAAAAAAGTATTATCCGAAGTATACAGGAAACTCAAAATCAATCGTAGAAGCATTAAAAGCGGTTGGGGAAGATGATGTGTCGAAAGAACATCGTGCGGAAATCGCAAAAAAGAACGGATTTTCCAATTTCAAGTTTACGTCAGAGGAAAATTCAAAGATGCTTTCTCTTCTAAAAAAGGGAAAACTGAAAAAATAATTCAAGGACGGTAAGGGTCAAATCTTACCGTCTTTTTCTTATGTAGAAAGTTGGTGGATAAATGGAATTAGAGTCTCTTGAAATAAAAATCCAAGCGCAGGCACAACAGGCAAGCGGTCAGATAGATGCACTTGTGACAAGACTTGGAAGATTATCTTCCGCACTTTCTGGACTTAGTACCGGAAATCTGAATAGTCTTTCCACAGGGGTAAACCGACTTGCAGGGGCAATGACGGCAATGCGTGGAATTGACACACGGACTTTTTCCGCAGTCGCAAGAAATGTAAGCAAATTAGGCTCTATCAACAGCAAGCAGATTAATGCCGCGGCTGGTTCTATGCGTCAGATTTCCAATGCGGTAAAAGGGCTTTCTGGAATGTCGGCATCAGTCAAAGGTTTGACCGACCTTGCGTCTGCAATCAAACAGCTTGGCTACCAAAGTTCCACCAAGGCGATTGAAAATATACCGAAACTTGCCACGGCAATGCGACAGCTTATGTCTGAACTGTCGAAAGCCCCTAGTGTAAGCCGGAATATTATTGACATGACAAATGCATTGGCAAAATTATCACGTACTGGTGGAGCGGCAGGAACAGCGGCAAAAAGCATCACAAGCTCATTTAGTGGATTTAGTTCCAGCGCTTCTGCGGTTACCAAGAAGTCGTTCTCCCTTGCGTCTGCAATCGGAAAAGTGTATGCAACGTACTGGGCTTTATTTCGAGGATTTAGGCTACTTGGAGATGCTATTGACATATCATCCTCACTGACAGAAGTTGAGAACGTTGTAAGGCAGACATTCGGTCAGTATGAAAGCCTAATTAACAATTTCGCAAAAACATCAATTGAAAAATTTGGTATGTCCGAGTTGTCCGCAAAACAGTTTGCAAGCCGTTTTCAAGCAATGGGAACTGCCCTTGATATTCCACAGAGAAAAATGGCAGATATGTCTATCAGGTTGACGGAATTAACCGGAGATATGGCTTCATTCTACGATGTGAGTCAAGAAGATATTGCCAAGAGTCTGCAATCTGTATTTTCCGGTACTACGGCACCTATGCGGCGTTATGGTATCGACTTGACACAGGCAACATTAAAGGAATGGGCGTTAAAGCAGGGGCTTGATGCGAACATTTCATCAATGACGCAGGCTCAAAAAGCCATGTTGCGTTATCAGTATGTGCTTGCGCATACAACCAATATTACCGGAGACTTCGCACGTACAGCAGATACATGGCATAACCAGATAACCATGCTTAGAGAGAACTTCAAAGCACTTGGAGCGGTCGTTGGTGGTGGTTTAATCAATGCATTTAAGCCATTTATCAAGGTACTTAACGCAGTTCTGCAAAAGGTGATTTCCTTCGCAGAAATGGTAACAAATGCTTTAGGCTCTATTTTCGGATGGAAGTACGAAGCAAGCAAAGGGGCAGGAATCAGTGGTCTTGCTGATGATATTGGAAGTGCATCTGACGGCATGGACGATTTAAGTAATGCCGCAGGAAGTGCAGGGAAAAACACAGGTGGTATCGCAAAAAATGCCAAGAAGGCAAAAAAGGAAATTCAACAGGCAACTCGTGCATTTGATGAATTAAAGGTTATTTCGAAACAAAGTAAAGACAAGGGTTCCGGTTCTGGGAATAAAGGTTCTGGTTCTGGATCTGGTTCAGGTGCTGGTGGCGGCACCGGTTCTGATGGCGGTTTGGTTCAGACCGACACGATTTTTAAGAAATTCAAAAGCAACATCAAAGACCTTGAACAGTTGGGAGAGGCTATTTCCGGTGCGTTAATTAACGCAATAAAAAAAATTAAATGGAAAAAAGTGTATGCAAAAGCTGAAGGTTTTGGAAGGGGATTAGCCAAATTCCTTAACGGACTATTTAAAGGGCAAAAAGGAACAACGCTTTTCGGAGAAACCGGAAAACTGATTGCAAATTCATTAAACACGGTGCTTCATGGATTGGATTCGTTTGGCACGACATTTAATTGGAAACAATTTGGAAATTCAATCGCAGACGGAATCAACAAGTTTTTCCAAAACTTTGACTTTGCATTATTGGCTAAAACGCTTAATTCGTGGGCGCAAGGCGCGTTTGATGCAGTTACGACAGCATTAAGTAAAATTTCATGGAAGGATGTATGGAAAGGTGTCAAGGAGTTTTTAAGCAACTTAGACGTAAAAACAGTTGCAATTATCATCGGTGCGCTGACAATCAAAAAAATCCTTAAATTGCATCTTGCAAAAACCGCGATTGATATAATTGGAACATCTATTTCAAAAGCAATAGCGTCTTCTATTGCATCTAAATTAGGTGTTGGAATTGCGGAAAACCAAGGAATTGGCGCAGCTTTGTCTACTGCATTATCCGGAAAAATAACGACGGCATTTGCGACGGTTGGAACAACCATTTCGGCAGGATTTAAGGCTTTGTTTGGAAGTAAAGCGGCAGAAGGTGCGCTTGCATTTATAAGCCCTGTTGCAAAAGCAATAACCGGAATAGGCTCCGTTGCGATTGGCGCATTTACTGCAATATCAAACTTTGTGACCATGTTAAAAAACGGATTCAGTTGGCTTAATGAGGCACTTATGCTTGTCGGAGTTACGATTACGGCAGTCGGAGCGGTTATTTTAGGGGTAGCGGCAGCACCTGCAGCAATTACCGCAGGAATAGTAGCTGCTGTTGCAACGGCAACTGTAGTAGTCAAGGATCATTGGAAAGAAATAAAAGGAATTTTCTCAAAAGCAGGAGATTGGTTTAATACTAATGTGATTAAGCCAATAAGCGGATTTTTTGAGGGATTATGGAAATCCGTTTCCGGTTTTTTCTCTTCTTTATGGAAAGATATATCCGGTGTATGGAAAACAGTTTCTGGATGGTTCAATACTAATGTTATAACCCCTATTGTTTCATTTTTCCAAGGATTTTCGAAAAGAGTCGGTCAAATCTTTCAAGGATTGTGGATTATTGTCAAGGCGGTATGGATTGTTGTTTCTGATTGGTTTAAATCAAAGGTAATAGAGCCAATAAAGAAGAACTTTGAATTATTAAAATCGGTAGTATCAACCATATTCAAGGTTCTATGGACAACTGTGAAATCGGTATGGGCGGTGGTTTCCGGTTGGTTTAAGGATCATGTTACAACACCTATTAAGAATGCTTTTAGTTCAGCAAAAGAATCTATTCAGAAAGCATTTAGCGCGGCAAAGACAGCAGTAATCGGTGTGTGGAATAGTGTTTCTAGTTGGTTTAAAGAACATGTAACCACCCCGATAAAAAATGCTTTCTCGAAGATGAAAGAAAGTGTAGCTGAAATATTCAGCAAATTATGGAATAGCGTGAAAAGTGGTGTTGCCGGGGCAATGAACACCGTAATTTCAAGAATTGAAACAGCAATAAATTCATTGATCGGTGGAGTGAATACCGTTTTGAGAGGGTTCAACAGTGTTGTTTCTGCGGCGGCTAAAGTAGCAAAGGTAAAGTGGAGCGGAGTCGATCTTGTACCGAAAGTGAGCCTGCCTAAAGTAAAGGCTTATGCAACGGGCGGTTTTATGGATAAATATAGCATAGCAACAGTTGGAGAAAATGGCATACCGGAGATTATGGGAACGGTAGGAGGAAAACCAGCCGTTGCCGGAGGACAGGAGATTACCGGAATCAAAGATGCTATCAATTCAACATCTGCGCAAGAGGTTTCCTTATTGCGACAGCAAAATCAGCTATTACAAGCTATTTTACAGAAAAATTTCGGAATTACTACAAACGACATAGGAAAAGCCGCAAGGGATTATGGTAGAGAATATTACAATCGAACCGGAGACAATGTCTATGTTTTTTAGTGACTTCTATAATCGAACGTGATATAATTCTAAATAAATCATATCACAAGAAAGGAGTCATTATGAGAAACACAAAAAAATTATTAGTAGCGATGGGATTGGCATTTGCCGTTTTGATTTCGGCTATGCCAATCCAAAATGCAGATGGGAAACAGGTTATTGCACAGGCGGCAACTATCAAATTAAGCAGAAAGACTCTTAATTTAAAAATTGGAGAATCCGCAACATTAAAGATAAGCGGAATGAGGAAAACTGCTAAATGGAGTAGCGGCAATAAATATGTTGCTTCTGTAAATAAGTCTGGAAAGGTTCTGGCGGTTGGAGAAGGAACAACGTACGTAAAAGCAAAAATTGCAAAGAAAACGCTTTCTTGCAAAGTTACCGTCACTTCTTCCTTTAATGCAAACCAGATAAAGAAAAACATTTCAATTGAATACCAAGACAGTGGTCATGGAGTTGTTGCTATCTTGAAAAACAACAACAAGGTAAATGTTGATCTGGACGCAAAACTTGTATACTACAAAAACGGTAAAATGCTGGATAGCAAAAGCGATTGTAACAGAGCTTTTGAATCCGGTAAGGAATGTGTTCTTTATTTTGATGCACCGAGCGATTCTGATTATAACGATGTTTCTTATGATAACTATAAAATGTCGTTGAGTGTTGATGAAGCAACAAATGCTGTTTGTGATGTTCGCAATATAATGGTTCAATCGGACATTGGAGCAGATAATGTTACGGTTGAAGCTACAAACGATTCCGGAAAAGATTTTTCATTTGTAAAAATTTCTTGCGTAATGTATGATGCATCTGGAAACTTGATCAAATATGATTATCATTATGCAGAATGTGAAAAGAATGGAGATACAGATTATTTTTCATTTAGTTTTCCGTACGATTCAAATTACGATACGATCTATCCGAGCAGTTATAAAATATATGTTGATGAAGCATATACATATACTTGGTTACAGTAAAAATTGAAAGATAAATGATACTTAAGCCGTGGAAACACGGCTTATTTTAATTAAAAAGCTGATTGACACAAAATCAAAAATAGTCTTTCCTTATTACTAAGGAAACAACCTTATCCGTGAAGATGCGGATTACTTAATTGAACGCCATACTGTACGAAAGAGGAAACCAATGTGATTTCACAAGTGGCTTCCTCTTTTTTATTCAGATAAAAATGTATGGAGGTAGACACGAATGAAAAAATCACAACTTATGCTTAAGATTCAAAATAGCGTTGAGGTATTTGAGAATCCAATATTCGGACAGATCAGAATGGTAATGGTCGATGATGAACCGATGTTTTGCCTTATTGATGTTTGCAGGGCATTGGAAATGAGTAACCCCACAATGGTCGCGCAGAGGTTAGATGAAGATGAACGCACTAAGTTAGACTTAGGGCGTGCAGGAGAAACAAATTTCATTACCGAGAGCGGCTTATATGCAGTTATCGTTCGGAGCGATAAACCGAACGCAAAGAAGTTTCGCAAGTGGGTAACATCCGAGGTTCTCCCTACAATCCGTAAAACAGGTGGGTATGTCAATAATGATGAATTATTTATTTCCACTTACCTGCCATATGCAGATGAAAACACTAAGCTGATATTTTCCCAGACATTAAAAACTGTTAGGGAGCAGAATGAAACCATTAAAAGACAGCAGAAAGAAATCATCCATAAGGAAGATGTTATTATCAGACTCGTTGATGATATTGACTTAGCAACCAAGAGACAGAGGATAACGCAGATTGTCCGTTTCGGTGCCGATGGAAAGTATCAAGAACGCTATTCGTTGCTTTATGGAGAATTTGAAAGGAAATATCACTGCAACCTTAAATCAAGGATGGAAGGGTGCGCACTCAAACCAAAAGTAAGAAACAAGATGGATTATATCGACAGGGAAATGGGAATGATTCCGCAGTTGTACGAAATCGCTTGCAAACTTTTTGAAAACGATGTAGAAAAGCTGAAATCTGAATGGGAATCAGTAGTAGCTTAAAATTTAATCAAATAGATAGCATCTACCAAACGGTAGGTGCTATTTTTGTACCCATTTTTAGGAGGTAAACGATGGGATATGGTGGATATTTAGTAAAGTTTGGGAATTATACCATACCGAACAATTTAATAAAGCAAGACACGTTTAGTTCCTATGTGAATATGCAAGACTTAGACCCATGGACGGATGAAAACGGATATGAGCATCGTGATGCCGTGGAACTGAAAGCCTTAAAGGTTGAGTTTGAAACCAAAGCCATGCTGACCGAAAAGCAGTTTGATGATTTTTGGAAGAATATAGAAAAGAACTATACCAAGGCAAAGGAGCGCGGTGGCTATATCACGGCATACGTGCCGGAGAAACGCGGCTATGTGACGCAGTATGGATATATCGCTGACATTCAGCCTACGTTCTATTCTGTGGCACATGGGAAGATAAAATATGACGCAATCAAATTTTCGTTTGTAGGTGGTGTATATGATAAATAGCAGTTTGAAAGAAAAGTATTGGGATTCCTCGACAGATAAGCAGATGGTCATATCTGTTGTTGGAACGAACCAGAAAATAGACAATTCGATGCTTGAAATCGGTACGTTTGCGCTTGAAGAAAGTCTTTGTTCGGAGTCTGAATTAAAGTTTGGAGCGTGTGAAGCGAATTGCGTAAAATTCACAGCACGAAACACTGCAGGAAACATTATCGGAAAGACAATCTCTATCGAAGAAACGATTGGTGGAGATAGCCAAAATCCGATGCCATACGGAGTTTTTAAGGTGGCATCCGATGTTCCTACGGCCGACCGGACAAAACGGCAGATTACGGCATATGACGCTATGTATGACATTATCAATACAGATGTAAAGTCTTGGTATGCAGGACTTAGCTTTCCAATGACGCTTAAGCAGTTCCGCGATAGCTTCTTTGCACATCTTGGAATTGCGCAAGTTGAAACAAGCCTTGTCAATGATTCCATGACGGTAAATAAGACGCTTGTGGCCACACAGACGGACGATTCAAGCGCAGTAACAGAAGAGTCTTCTATCAGTGGAAAAACCGTTGTAACGGCAATCTGTGAGATTAACGGATGCTTTGGTAATATCAATCGAGATGGAAAGTTTGAGTATGTCTTTCTGAAAGCAATCACAAGCGCACTTTATCCGGCAGAAGATTTATTTCCGTCTGACAATTTATTTCCGTCTGATGCAAATACAGAGTCCATGACCGGAAACTACATCACGTTTGACTACGAGGATTTCAAAAGCAAGGCAATCACGCAGATTGAAATTAAGACAAGCGAAGATAATGCCGGTGCTATTGTTGGAACTGCCGGAAACAACTATTCGATTACAGGAAACTTTCTTGTGTCAGACAAGACCGGAGTGGAGCTGGAGCAGATTGCAAATAACCTATTGCCGATTATGAAACAGGCGGCATACACACCGGTCAAAAGTTGCACTTGTGTCGGCAATCCATGTCTGACACTTGGCGAACCAATCCGGTTCAATACCACAAGAGAGATTGTTGAAACGTATCTGTTGCAACGCACCTTAACCGGAGTGCAAAGTAAGAGAGATTCAATCTCGGCACAGGGCACGCAGACACACTCTGTAAAGGTTAATTCTATCAGAGACACGATTGAAAGCGTGGAAAGACGTACCGGAAAGTTAGAAAGAAATGCAGACCATCTTCAATCCACGTATGAGGATTTAGAAGAGCAGACAAATACCAAGTTTGAGCAGACTGCAAAAAGCATTTCCGCAGAAGTCAATCGTGCGCAAAAAGCGGAAGGGCAATTAGACGCATCCTTGGAATTGAAACTTGGAAGAGACGAGAACGACCAAGTTATTTCGATGATTAATGCAAGTGCCGACCAGATTATGCTTCGCGGAAACAGGCTCGTAGTTGAAAGCAATAATTTCCGACTTGATGGAAATGGAAAAGTGACAATCGTGGATTCGCTGAATTTTAATTCAACGGCACTTGGTGATGATATTGCAATTATGGGGCTTGACGGAAAAGGCAGACCTATGTTGCAAAACATACTCATTGATCTAGGCAGTGTAACAGACCAAGATGGTGTAGCTTTAGGCGATCATGCTAGTACTGCAGACTATGCAACAAACGCAGGTTCGGCAGAAACAGCAAAAAGTGCTACACAGTGTATCAAAGCGTCGACTGCATATTATTTGCAAGGTATTGGACTGAATGAACATGTACAGATTTCTGGAAACGGAAACCTAATTCCAAATTCTAGCAGTATTGCTTGTGGTACTTCGCCAAATCCGTTTAAAGTCGGATATTCTAATGAAGGATGGAAAACAACGTCCGACCGCAGAAAGAAAAAGGATTTCCGAAAACTGTTAGAGGATGATCGGTTTGAAAGATTTTTCGAGTTGTTACAACCGATGGAATATCGGCTTATAGAAAATGATGAGAAAATGCACATGGGATTTGTTGCACAGGATGTCGAACAGGCAATGACGGATTGTGACATATCTGAAAATGAGTTTTACGGACTGGAACATACAGTATTCTCCGAAAAAGATTTTGAATCTAACGAGGAATGGAAAAATTTCTTAGAGCGGAATGGTGGCGCAAATGATATGTATACATTGTGCTATCAAGAGTTTATTGCGCTTAACACTGCCATGATACAGAAATTGCAGAACAGATGTAACGATTTTGAACAAAGATTATCAGCGTTAGAAAGGAGTGTGAACCATGCAGAAAATTTATAGCCGGACATACTGGGAGAATTTTCCAAGCGAGAATACAGCTATTGATGCCATGCGGTTAAATAATATGGAAGCCGGCATTGATAACCTGGATGATCGTGTGGTTGCTATGGATGCATCCAAAGTTGATCTGACAAAGGCGAATGAACTTGTGAAAGAAATCCTGTGGGATGAATCCAACGGAACTCTGACAGTTGTTAAGATGAATGGTTCCAAGGCGGTCATTGATACCAAATTGGAAAAGTTGGCTGTCAACTTCAAGTACAACCCGCAGGCACAGCAACTTGTGATAACGCTAGATGATGGCACAACGCAGAATGTAGATTTATCCACATTGATTACAGAATATGAGTTTTTGAACTCCGATACGATCGCTTTTGAACTTACATCTGACGGAAAAGTCAAGGCGATAGTGAAAGAGGGTAGCATTGAAGAAAAGCATCTGCGCCCGGATTATCTTGCAGATATTAAAGCGGAATCTGCCAAGGCGGTAGCATCTGCCAAAAGCGCAGGAACGTCCGAAACCAAGGCGGCAAAATCTGCCATAGATGCCAAGGACAGCGCAGACCGGGTGCAGGGAATCGAAGACGAGATTAACAAGAAACTCACAATGACAGAATTTGATGTGAATGAGGATGGGGAGTTGATTTACACGGACAATGCGGCATATAACTTTGTCGTTGACAATGACGGAAATTTGAATTGGGAGGTGGCTTAAATGGCTATAGCAGGAAGAGTAGCAATCGTGCCTAAAGGCGAGTGGAGCGCAAATGCTACATATAAGAGATTGGATGCGGTAACTCATAATAACACATTGTATTTTGCAAAAAAGAATGTTCCGGCAGGAACGGCAACGAGCAATACGGCATACTGGTCTAAGTCTGTTGTAGGTGGTGCTGGTGCAATCGCAACAACAGAGGAAGCCGGAATTGTAAAACCGGACGGGAAAAGCATGAGCGTAGATGAGAGTGGAACGCTTAGCATTAACTTGGATGGAACCACAATTACATTGGACGAAGCGAAAAACGTCATAAAGTTGGCAGATACACTAAAAGAAAAAATCGGAAGTGCGCTGCAACCGGAAAGTATCGTAAATAACCAGGTAACAACAGAGGCAGGGTATGCACTGGATGCAAGGCAGGCGAACCCGAATATTGATGGATCGCTCGCAAAGCAGATAAGTGATTTAAACGGCAGTTTAGAACGTCAAGGTGAAAAAACATGTACTTTAGTAAATGCTACTGGTGTTGCATCATATATCTGCGATGGGCTTATGGCACAGGTAATTATGGAAATAACCCCAACAGATATAAAAAACGGTAAAGTCATTTTAAAAGGATTGCCGAGGCCAGCACAAATATTGCATCTGTCATTGCCAGCAATTAACGGTAACAATATACCATGCGTTTTAAATTATAATGGGGAGCTTATAGTGTATTTCAGAGATGAAGCTAACAGCAGTATTTCGAGAATAGACCATATCTTTTGTTATATGTATGACAAATGGGGCTAATAAAGTTGTACCCAATCTTGCGTAGTACCGGCTTGCATATCTCTCATTCTCCATTTGCAATGCCCAGATTCAAATTCTATTGCTTTTTGAGCAATGTACTGAGGTGTTCCTGCAGATTGAAATGCTTCCATAGTAAATGCAGTGTTAAATGGCGAGTTTAAAACTGTTGCAGCAACGCCATTATATGAACAACGATATTTTCCAACATTAAAAAATTTAATGTCGTTTAAATTGACATTATTTGAAATATCTGTAAAATTATTTAGATTCTCTAAACTGCCGTTTAAGAAAATATATCGAACAAATATTCGAACGCAACTTATTAACCATTTTTTATCATAGAAAGGAATAAAAATTATGGACAAAATTATTTTGAAAAACAAAACAGAATTTGAAATTGCCGATGGAGCAAGCCTTGGCAACATTCAGATTCAATCGGCAGATTTTGCCGGAATCGAAACAATCACGAAAGCGTTTTCCGTGGACAATCTTGCAAAAGTGACATTCACCCACAACGGGGAAGTGTCCGGGGAATACACAGACCTTAAATCCGATGGGTTTTCTTACAATCCAAACGTGGGAGAGGACAGGAAAGAAGATGGCACATACACTGTAACTGTTCGACTTCGGACAAAGACGGAAATGGAAAAGGCAATTGATGAGCTTAAAGCCGGGCATGAAGCAAACGCCGGAGCAATTCAGGATCTTGCAGATATGGTAGCAGGAGGTGAAGCATAATGGTTAAATTTTATGTAAGACGTATTCTTGTAGACAAGAAAATGACAATTGATGAAGTGCCGATGCGTTGGCGCGCAAAAGTGCAAGAAGAGATTGAGAAACAGCTTTCCGCTTCTCTGCAATGACATTTCTTGTCGAAACTTGCGACCGAAAAATGTTGAAATCATGCATATTGTAGTGATACTATGGACTTGTCCGAAAGGACACTTCAAGTTCTGGCATGGGTGGGGCTTGGCATGGCTCCGCCCATAATTGGGGGATTGACTATGCCGAACATACGTTCTATAATTGCTTTGTTGGTACATAATAGTTTGTGATTGGAGGTTTTATGGTAGGAGAAGTAAAAACAAAAAAGACTTACAAAGAAGAAATTATAACTATGATAAAAGAAATTGAAGATTATAAGATTTTACGAATTTTGCATGAATTTGTAAAAGCTGGTTTAAAAGAAGAAAAAGCAGGGCGTTGAACCCTGCTTTTCTTTTAGAATATAAATTTTTCGAAAAATTCACATAACAATTCTTTTTTGCTTGCTGGCAATCTGCTATATTCAATAATAATTTTTTTAAAACGTTCATCATTCATTCCAATATTTAATACAACACTTGAAAATTCTTCGTCAACAGATTTATTAATGCGTGGGTCTATTAAATCTGTTTTTCCGATTTTGAAATAATCAGCCAATGCCTGAAGCTTTCCTGACCTTGGAAATGATTTACCGGTACACCACATACTTAAAGTTGTTGGGTTAATACCTAAGTCTTTTGCAACATCTATTTGCTGTTTTTGATTTAATTCAATATAGTATCTTAAATTTTCAGCAAACACTTCTTTTTGGATATCGTCTATATCCATTTCGCTAAATTGATTTTCATTATCCATTTCTTCTGCCCTCCTTTCTAATTGTATTATAAACCAATAAAATAAAAAATTCAATATTAAATCCAATAAATTTGAATTTTGGTGTTGACAATCCAAAACAATTGGATTATGATTAAACCATAAAATATGAAAGGAGAGAAAAAGATGCCTAGAATTTCATTAGAAGCAGTTCGCGTAAATGCGAAAATGACACAAAAGGAATGGGCTGAAATGCTTGGTGTATCTAATGCTACCGTTGTCAATTGGGAAAAGGGCAAAACAGAGCCTAGCTTATCACAGTTGAAAACCATGAGCAAATTATCTGGTATTCCAATGGATTTTATTTTTGTGCCAGATACATCCAATTAAATTGGATTATAAAAGAAAGGAAGCGAGTGAGGACATGGAACATAAACCACAAAAATTGAAATCAAGCAGAGAAAAGAGGGCGAGCCACCGTCAAGCATTCATCTTTTTGTAGATGGGCATGAAATCAAAGGAATTAGAAAACTTGATTTTTCTGTGGAGCCAAACGGTCTTCCACATTTGGTGCTTGATTTACAGGCATTTAATTTGACGGTTGATGCCGTTTGCTTGATATATCAGGAAAAAATCGGGGCAATCAATCTACAGATTGCAGACGAAGAAAACGAAAGGGGTGAGAATGGGTGGAAGTAAAAAGATACCGGCTTTTAGACGAAGAAGGGAAAGCTGTAATTGTAAAGAAAGACAAGGATAGATATATCGGTCTTTACTCATTGGTACTTGCAAGCAGAAAAAGAGAAGCCAAGGATTTCAAAAGGTGGATTACGCATGAAGTCCTTCCGTCAATCAGAAAGAATGGCGGCTACATAGCAGGTCAGGAAACCTTGTCTGATGAAGAGTTGCTTTCCAAGGCTCTTATGGTGGCACAACGAAAGATTCACGAAAAGAACAACATTATTGCCATGCAGGACTCGCGTATACAAGGGATGATACCTAAAGAGATTTTCGCTGATGCGGTATCAGCGAGCCATACATCAATCCTTATAGGAGATTTAGCAAAGCTTATTTATCAGAACGGTGTGCAGATAGGACAGAAGCGGTTGTTTGAGTGGTTACGAGAGAATAACTTCCTTATTAAAAGCGGCACTTCTAGGAACATGCCAAAACAGAGATATGTTGAACAGGGATTGTTTGAGGTTAAGGAAAGTAACATTCGGAATCCGGACGGTTCTGTAAGAATCACAAAGACAACGAAAGTTACCGGAAAAGGACAGGTTTACTTTGTAAACAAATTCCTGAAAGGAGCATGAATGAAAAAAGTAATCCAATTCATCATAGGTGCGGTTGCAATGGAGTATTCCTTGGTTGCCGCGTGCTATATGGATAGTGAGGGCGTGGCCGGGAATATGTCGGCTATTAAATTCGTAGTAGGGGCAGTAATTGCTGCAATCATGTATTACTGGTCGGAAGTAGACCGAAAGAGAGCCGAACTTGACAAGCGAATTAAGAGAAAACGCAGAATGAGAGAGGATGCATGGTAGGCGTTGTGTATATAAGTGGCACGAGATGTTCCACGGAAGAAAAACGTATGCTTGCTGAACTTTTGGCAGGGAAACAAAAGAAACAGAATGATAAAGAGAATTTTGAAAAGGTTCTTGACAGAGAAATGGGAAGGAGAAGCAATGGAGAACAAAATAACACTGATCGGTGATGTTGTATCAGCACCAAGGGAAAGCCATAAATCAAACGGTAAGATTTTTTATAAATTTTTCATCGGAGTTGAAAGAAGAAGCGGTGTTGCAGATATTCTTCCGGTACTGTTTGACAAAGAAATCAGCGATACAGAAATTAGCGGAACGGTATGTGTCAATGGGAAGATAATTACTAGACGCGTGAGAACAGGGTTTGGAAAAGCCATTCTTACATATGTTATGGCTGATACAATCACAAAGCCAGAGGATGATAGCCCTTTGAATGAAGTAAGCCTTGATGGAATTATCGAGGAAAAGCAACTTAGAGAAACACCACTGGGTCGGAAAATTTGTGATGTGAAACTCAAAACTTTAAGAGAGAACGGAAAAGAGGATTTGATTACCTGTATTGCATGGGGAAAGTGCGCAGAGTATACGGACTCACTTGCTTTAGGCGATAAGGTAAGCACATACGGAAGATTGCAGAGCAGGAGATATCAGAAAACGTGTAAAGATGGTCGTGTTGTGGAAAAAGTTACATATGAGTTATCAATAAAAGGAATCGTGTGGGTGTAAAAATGCGAATGATTTTGAAATCGTTACATATAGAGAATTTCAAAGGGGTAAAGGATAAGACATACGAATTTGGCAAGACAACAAGGGTTTCCGGCATGAACCGGAGAGGAAAGACCACAATCGGTTCAGCATGGTACTGGCTGACGTCTGATAAGAACTATGAACTTGTCAGCAATCCAAATATCAGACCGGACAATATAGAAGATTGCATTCCAACCGTTACTGCAGATGTTGATGTGGACGGAAAAGAGATTACTCTTTCCAAGATGCAGAAGCGAAAAGTTGGAAAGCCGGATAAAAATGGAGTTTCGAAAATTACAATCACAAATACATATGAGATTAATTCTGTTCCTAAGACAGAACGTGATTTTAAGGCATATCTGGAAGAATTAGGGTTTGAGTTTGATAAATTCCTCATTTGTTCGCACCCGAATGTGTTCACTAAGGATTTGTCATTGAAGAAAAAACAGGATGAAATGCGCAAATATTTATTCACTATGGCAAGCAAAAAAACAGACTTGGAGATTGCTCAAATGTGCAAAGATACAGCCGATGTTGCAAAACTACTTGAATCCTATAAATTCGAGGAAATTGAAGCCATGAATAACGCTTCTAAGAATAAAGCAGTTAAGCAGTTAGATGCGATTCCTAATCAGATCATCGGGCTTGAGAAAGCAAAGGCTGATGTCGATGTGGCAGAGCAGGAACTTGCCAAGGCTGATTTGGCTAGAAAGATTGCGGATTTAGATGGTAAGATTGCAAATTCCGGTAGTGCATTGAATGAGTTAAGAGAAAAAGAAATGCAGTTGCAGTTCGATATGTCCGGCATTATGCAGACAATGAGCCGTGAATTAGATGATAAACGCAGAAAACTTGATGATGCTATTTTTGATACTGTTAGAAATGTCGATAATGTACTTCGTCAGATTCGGAACATAAAAACTCAGATCGCAGATAACGAAAAGATTATTTCTGATGCTGATGCTGAACGTAAGGCTCTGGGCGTGAAATACAATGCGGAGAAAGCCAAAGCGTTTGATGAAGCACCTTATCAGTTTGACGAATCCAAGTGGGTATTTGATGATTCTACGACCGTTTGCTCTTTATGCGGACAGAGGTTGCCGGATGATAAAATCGAGCAGATTAAGTCAGATTTTGAAGCGAGAAAGGAAAAAGCAAAGGAAGATTCATTTAGAAAGCTTGCTGATGCTAAAAGGAATTTTACTGAACAGACAAATTCAAACATGGAAAATATCAAATCCAAAGGCTTTGAACAGAAACGCATCATCGAGGATTTGACCAAAAAGAATGCAGAGTTGCAGCAGTCTATTGAATCCTTGGAGAAACAGGAACAGGAAACACTTGCGAAGAAAGAAGAACTTTCCAAACAGTTGTCACAGTTGCCGGAAGAAGCTGATTATTCGCAGAATGAGGAATATGTGAAG
>ERZ1034818.52-NODE-52-length-47121-cov-18.923342_pt1 | contig 47121 bp, 37 predicted proteins | sample MGYA00520595_ERZ1034818 | MGnify/ENA primary metagenome ERZ1034818 (study PRJEB33766, sample SAMN09781689) | gut metagenome | biome: gut microbiome | host: Homo sapiens | place: Madagascar | study: EMG produced TPA metagenomics assembly of the PRJNA485056 data set...
TTTTTGAATCGCTCCCACAGTGTTTTTGAATCGCTCCCACAGTGTTTTTGTTTTTTTCCCTCAGTGTTTTTCGAATGAAACATTGAAACTAAAAGTGAAACATAAAAGTCGTATGTTTCAGCCTTCTAAAGTGTTGATAATCAATAAGTTGAAACATAAAAATGAAACATGAAACAAAAAATATGCAAAGGTAAAATATACGTAACTCCAATGCCTATTTAGGGCGTTCTGAAACATTTCGTAGAGACTTTCATACTGCAATTTATCTGCCTAATTGGGGGGCGGGTTTGTAACCCGCGGCAGCAGCATGCTTTGAATATCTACTTATAGTCGCTTAGCGCGAGAACATACATAACATACTTATTTACTCAAGTTTTGGATTTAGCAAGGGCGGACTGAATCCGAAACTTGAACCTATTATAATAAGGAGAAGGAGGAATGGTAATGTTTAACAAATGGAGGAAGGAGTGATTGTTTTCACATGATAAAACATGCACAATGAGAAAGAATGCTGTAAACAAAGGATTTTTGAAGCCTTGAGAAGTCGGATTTGTAAAACCTTTTAGGGTATATTCAGAATCTTGCTAAACTTTTTCATTAAAAAATGATAAGAAGTGAAGGGAATGTAGTACCTTTGCAAAGAAGGTATTGTTTTATCATGTGAAAACAGTACGTAAAGAGATAGAAACACAAAGCCATTATGAGGTGAAAATGCGGCGCAATCAGCACATTTGATTTGTGAAACATTGAATCCCATAATTGGACAAACATACACGCAGATAGTATGAATTTATGAACAATGTTATTGTAAAATTGGCATCGTCATCCCAGGTGATGGTAGCCAGCAGTGACATAAAGTAGCGGAGAGGTTATGAAGCAGGATTGCACGGTTTCTCAGTCTACAGCCGACGAAACGAAGCGTTTTCAGACATCTGAAAATAATGAATTTCAAGAGGGTACACACGTTTCTGAGCCAGACGAAATGACTGGTTCAGCGATAAAGAAGTGTTCGCAGGTGAACCAAGAAACTGAGACAGAGAAAGAAAACGAATCCATTCTCGAAGAGACTCCAAGTAATAACGATAAAGATAACTGCACGTCATGGAGTTATCTTTTTGTACACAACCAAAAAGTAAAGTCGATAGAAGAACTGCTGAAGAAAGATAGTGTAACCCATTTCGTGCATAAGACAATAAAATATGTCCCCCGTCACAGGAACAGAGGCGGAATGTGCGAAGTGGAAACCCCTTCTGTAAGTGGACTGATATTCTTGCAAGGTAACCCAAAAACATTACAGGACTACTTAGATAAAAACATAAAACCATACAAACTCTGTAAAAATTGTAGTACAGGAAAGGTTGCCACTATCCCCTGCAACCAAATGGAGCCATTCATGCGTGTGGCAGAAACCGAGCCAGAGCGTCTCCGCTTCCTTCTTCGTCCTTTTGTTTATTATTCCAAGAACCGCACCCTACTTCGTATTGTGACAGGTGAATATGCCGGACTTGAAGGCTATGTCATCCGCATAGCCCGAGACCGCAAGCTCGTCATGGATGTCGGTGGAATGGCAGTAGCCTTATCAGGCGTACATGCCGAACGTTTTGAGGAAGTAAACAAGAACGAGGCAGACAAAAAAGAACGCGAGCTGTTCTACAAACGCAACCTGCATGAGCGCAACGCCTTTATCGACCGTTACTTTCATCAAGTGAAGACCGCCCAAGAGGTGTCAGCTCAGGTGGAAAACATAGAAATACTCCGTCTTCAGACACTTGCAGATGTAAGAGACAAGAAACTGGATCTGAAAGATGCCTATGACACCTTCTATTTCATGATAGAAGAGATAGGCTACTACTATGCACCTTTTATCGACTATTTCAAGGACGAACTGAGACCCATCTTTGAAGCAGGAAGAACCGTAAAGGAAGAGATAGAGAAAGCTATAAAGATATTCAAGAACAGCGACAAAGAACTCCACAATCGCTGCGAAACAGAATTTGAGGCGTTGCAAACCAACTACGGCTATCTGTTTGAATAGTACACCTTAGAGAAATAAAATGGAAACTGACTTCTTCGCATATTCCCGTCAGAAAATTGCCAAAGACAAAGCAGCTGGCAGATGTGATGTCGCCAACAACCGTGGTGCGGCACTCAAATGCCTGTCCAAATTCTTGGGCAAAGACGAATTGACATTTGGTGAGCTGTCACCAGAAATGATGGCACAGTTCAAAGAATGGCTAAACGCCAATGGACGCAAGGAATCAACTGTTCGCCTCTATTTATACCAGATTCATACCCTCTACAAAGAAGCGGAGAAAGAAGCCATTGCCCCACATCTGCCGTTGTTGAGTGGCATAAAGTTGCCTTTGCCATCCAAACAGAAATGCGAGTTGCTTACGGAGGAAGAATTGCGCAGAATGCGTTATGCCGACCTGTCAGACTCCAGGTCACAGACATTTGCCCGTGACATGTTCTTCTTCAGCATCTATTGTCGAGGAATAAGTTTTACAGACTTGGCCCATATTAGGAAAAGCGACATCAAAGGTTTCACGCTCACTTACACCTCACAAGTGCTCACCCCACCCATCGTCACAGTACAATGGGACACAGCCATGCAAGCAATAGCCGACCGCTATCCATCGACCACCGACTACCTATTCCCTATCATCAAATCCGATGACAAGATAACGAAAAGTCGAGAAATCGGAAGAGTTCGTGAGAATATCACAAAAGCCCTAAAACTAATAGCTACACGTTGCAATCTGTCCGTAGTTCCCTCCTTGAAAATGACCAAGGACATCTATCAGCGTGCGATTGATAATGTAAGTGTGAGCAAGATAATTTAATGTGAAAACACATAATCATATTGAGAAAACTAAATCAAACAAAAAATATGCGTGATTTTAAAGACATCAAAGTCGCAATAGCTGGTACCGGCTACGTGGGACTGAGCATAGCTACATTGTTATCTCAACATCATCATGTAACAGCAGTAGATGTAATTCCGGAAAAGGTGGAAAAACTAAATAACAAGATTTCACCTATCCAAGATGATTATATCGAAAAGTATTTGGCAGAAAAGCCATTGAACCTTGTAGCCACACTTGACGGCAAGTCAGCTTATGCCGATGCCGATTTTGTGGTTATTGCTGCCCCTACCAATTATGATCCTGTTAAGAACTATTTCGACACTACCCATGTAGAGGAAGTCATCGACCTTGTGTTGGAGGTTAATCCCGATGCCATTATGGTCATCAAGTCAACCATCCCAGTTGGCTACACTCGTAACCTCTATTTGAAGTATGCACAGAAAGGTGTTAAGAAGTTCAACCTCCTCTTCTCTCCTGAGTTCCTTCGTGAGAGCAAAGCTCTATACGACAACCTCTACCCCAGTCGTATCATTGTTGGATACCCTAAAATTATTAACAATCCTGAGTTTGAGGCTGAGAACAAGGCTATCGAATCGGTAACAGATGTTGATATGTTGATTGAAGCAGCTAAGACTTTTGCAGCTCTTTTGCAAGAAGGTGCCATCAAGGAAAACATCGACACCCTCTTTATGGGTATGAAGGAAGCCGAGGCTGTAAAACTTTTCGCCAATACTTACCTTGCCCTTCGCGTCAGCTACTTTAACGAACTCGATACTTACGCAGAAGTAAAGGGACTCGACTCAAAGGCCATCATCGAAGGTGTAGGTCTTGATCCCCGTATCGGCACACACTACAACAACCCTTCATTCGGATACGGTGGCTATTGCTTGCCGAAAGATACCAAACAGCTCCTCGCAAACTACGCAGATGTACCCCAAAATATGATGTCTGCTATTGTTGAGTCAAACAAGACTCGCAAGGATTACATTGCTGATGCTGTGTTGCGCAAGGCTGGTTATTATGCAGAAAATGGTCAGTGGGATGCAAGCAAGGAACACAACTGTGTGATTGGCGTATATCGTTTGACCATGAAGTCAAACTCAGATAACTTCCGCCAGTCAGCCATCCAAGGCATTATGAAACGCATAAAAGCAAAGGGCGCAGAGGTTATCATCTATGAACCAACACTTGAAGACGGAACCACTTTCTTTGGTAGCAAGGTAGTTAATAATCTTGATGAGTTCAAGGAACAGAGCAAGGCAATCATAGCCAATCGCTTTGATGACTGTCTGAAGGATGTGGAAGATAAAGTATATACACGCGATATATTCAGAAGAGACTAAGAGATGGTAGAATATAATGTAAACTTAGAAGGTAAGACGGTTCTTGTAACAGGTGCTACTGGTTTTATCGGAAGCAACCTCGTTAAACGTCTTTTTCACGAAGTGAAGGACATTAAAGTAATCGGTATTGACTCAATTACCGATTACTATGATATCAATATCAAATATGAACGTCTGAGAGAAATAGAGGCGTTGGGGCGGGACTGGACTTTTGTCCACGCCTCTATTGCAGACAAAGAAGCTGTAGAAAAAATATTCACAGAAAACAATATTTCTGTTGTTGTAAACCTTGCAGCCCAAGCAGGAGTACGTTACAGCATCACCAATCCCGATGCTTATATCCAGAGCAACCTCATCGGTTTCTACAACATTCTTGAAGCATGCCGTCATCATGAAGTAGAGCACCTTGTGTATGCATCCTCTTCATCTGTTTATGGCAGTAACAAGAAAGTTCCATACTCAACTGACGACAAGGTTGACAACCCTGTATCTCTTTATGCCGCTACCAAGAAGAGTAACGAGTTGATGGCTCATGCTTATAGCAAACTCTATAATATTCCTTCTACAGGCTTGCGTTTCTTTACAGTTTATGGTCCTGCAGGTCGTCCCGACATGGCATACTTCGGTTTTACCAACAAACTTGTAAAAGGTGAAACCATAAAGATTTTCAACTATGGCAACTGCAAGCGTGACTTTACTTACGTCGACGATATAGTAGAAGGTGTAGTCCGTATTATGCAGCACGCTCCAGAGAAGCAGAATGGTGAGGATGGTCTTCCTATTCCTCCGTACAAAGTATATAACATTGGAAATAACTCTCCAGAAAATCTTCTTGATTTCGTAACCATCCTTCAAGAAGAACTTGTACGTGCAGGAGTGCTTCCTAAGGACTATGACTTCGAGGCTCATAAGGAACTTGTCTCCATGCAGCCAGGTGATGTGCCAGTTACTTATGCTGATACAACACCATTAGAGCAAGACTTCGGATTTAAGCCAAGTACAAGTCTGAGAGAGGGATTGAGAAGTTTTGCTGAATGGTATGCTCAATATTATAACAATTAATTCGTGTTCATAGGACTTATACATTAATCTCCATTAATGTCCTAAATTAAGTTGGACAGAGTTGACAGCCTATACACAGGATGGGGCTTTCTCAATAGATAATAATATGGCAGAACGAACCGTGCGTTGTTTAACCACAGCACGCAACAACTCATTTCATTTTGGAAGTGATTTAGGTGCTCAAATGGCAGCTACTTACCATAGTATCATTAGTACGGTGAAGCTTCACGGCAGTTCAGTTTGGAGCTACCTTGGTAAATTTTTCAAAAAAATCTTTGAGGGCTGCAGGGATTATCCTTCACTCTTACCCTCTTGTATCGGACTGGAGTAGTCCACAATGTTAATTTACAATCGAATTTTTAACAAAGTCAATAAAGGTAGGCACTGAAAAGTGCCTGCTCTCTGGGGTATGCCCTAAATTGACTGCTTACTTACTTTATAATTGTCGATCAGATATTTGAAACACACATGAATAATAACTATATGACAGAAAATAAAAATAAAGTAATAGCGAAAAATACTTTGCTCCTTAGTATTAGGACGGTAATAGTATTGTTTATAACGTTATATACAACCAGAATTATTCTAAAATCTCTTGGGGTTGAAGATTTTGGTGTATATAATGTAGTTGGTGGATTTGTAAGTATGTTCGCATTTTTAAATTCATCGATGAGTAATGGTATTCAACGTTTTTTTAATTACGAATATAAGACAAATGGAATAGATGGTGCAACCAAAGTATATAATACGTCATTGAGGATTCAGATTTTATTAGCTTGTTTAGTCCTTTTGTTAACAGAAAGCTTTGGGCTATGGTATATGCATAATAAGATGGTAATACCTCCAGAGAGATTTGTTGCTGCGTTATTTATCTACCAGACTTCAATTATAAGTCTTGTTCTTGTAATATTACAGGTTCCATTTACAGCAGCTGTAATGGCACATGAAAGAATGGACTTTTTTGCTTTTGTGTCAATGATAGACGCGCTTGCAAGGTTAGGTATAGCTTTTATTATATCCTATATTAATTCAGACAGATTGATTTTATATGGTTCTTTACTTTTGTTTGTAAATACGATAGATTTGTTGGCTTATTATTTTTATACAAAGAGAAATTTTATTGAAATACAATTACAGAAGAAAAGAACAGGATTATTTAAGAGTATGTTATCATTTTCTGGTTGGAATATTTTTGGAACCTTTGCTAATATTATGAAGGAACAGGGTATGAACTTGGTTCTGAATATATTTTTAGGGCCTATAGTTAATGCTGCACGAGGTATTGCCGCTCAGATAAATAGTGGATTACAAAACTTAGTTGTAAATTTAAGTATCGCTGTACGACCACAATTAGTTCAATCTTATGCAGAAGGAAATGTAGAAAGATCTATGCAATTAGTTTACACTATAAGCAAATTCTCTTGTTGTTTTCTCTATATTTTCTCTTTACCTATATTGTTGGAAATTGATACAATTTTAAATATATGGCTTGGAAGCAATATACCTAATCATACGAATACATTTGTTTATATAATAATACTTACTTCTTTTGTAAATAATTTGAATGCTGCTATTTCTAATATCGTACATGCCTCAGGTAAAATGCGATTATATCAAGTGACTGGTGGTATAGCAATATTGATGGCTATACCAATGGCATATTTGGTTTTAAAATGGGGGTATGAACCAGAATGGGCACTTGGTATGGGTTGTTTTTCTATGATAATTGCTCAAATTTTAGCGCTACTTGTTTTAAAAACTATAGTCAATTATTCTATTTTTGACTATTTAAAAAAAGTTATATACCCATTGGTTTTATTAGTAATACTATCCATACCTCCTATATACTTAATTCATTTGGTCATGAATGAAGGTCTCATACGTTTATTTGTAGTATTATTATCATCTTTTGTGATTATTGGCGGAATTATATACAAGATTACATTAGAATCAAATGAAAGATTTTTTATTAATACTTATATAATGTCTATAAAAAAAAGATTGTTATGAAGAAAGTAATTACTTATGGTACATTTGACCTTCTTCATGAAGGCCATCTTAATTTACTCCGTCGTGCCAAGGATTTGGGAGACTACCTCATAGTTGGTGTGACAAGTGATAGTTTTGATCGTGGACGAGGCAAACTTAATGTACGTAATAATGTATTGGAACGCGTCGAAGCTGTAAAGACTACTGGATATGCAGATGAGGTAATTATAGAAGATTATCTGGGTCAGAAAATAGATGATATTCAACGATATGATGTGAATATATTTGCCATTGGTTCAGATTGGGAAGGAAAGTTTGATTACCTAAATGAGTATTGCAAGGTTGTTTATCTTCCTCGTACAGAAGGTATATCTTCCACAATGCTACGTGAGCAGAGTGAAGAAGTATATAGTATTGGTGTTGTAGGTTCAGGTCGAATAGCTAAGCGTTTTATACCAGAGTCTAAGTTCGTTAATAGTGCGAATGTGACAGCTGTCTACGATCCGAACAAGGACAATGCTGAAGATTTGCGCAATAGATTTGGCATAAAAGCATTTTCCGATAAGTTTGAGGATTTTTTAGAAGAAGTGGATGCTGTTTATGTAGCATCACCCCACCTTACACATTATGAATATACTAAAAAAGCACTTTATGCAGGAAAGCATGTGCTTTGCGAGATACCTTTCATGCTTTCTGCTAAAAATGCCCGTGAACTTTATGATTATGCCGAAACTCATAATTTAGTACTATTAGAGGCAAGTAAAACTGCCTTTTGTCCATCGTTTAATCACATTGTAACTCTTGTTAAAAGTGGTGTTATAGGTGATGTTGTAGATGTGAAGACGTCGCTTTCAAAGATGGTATCGTCTCCTACTCGGGAACTAGATTCTAAACAAGCTGGTGGCGCAATGAACGAACATGCACCTTTAAATATGATGGCTATTGTCAGACTTCTTGGTAAAGATTATGAGAAGGTAGATTTTTATTCAAAGAAGGAGAACGATGTAGATGTATATACTAAAGTACATATCTGTTATCCACACGCAACAGCTTCTATGACTTTGGGTATAGGTGTTAAAACGGAAGGTAATATGATAATCTCAGGAACAAAGGGATATGTATATGTACCTGCACCATGGTGGTTAACTGACTTCTTTGAGCTTCGCTACGAAGATCAAAGTAAAAACAAGAAGTTTTTTTATAGTTTTGATGGTGATGGTCTTCGCTATGAGATTCAGGAATTTATTTCTATGATTTATAATCATCGAAAAAGTTCATACAAGCTACGTAGAAAAGAGAGTATAGCTATAACGGAAATAATTGAAAAATATAACAAAAAAGAAAATTATAAAGAAATATGAGAAAAGCATTAGTTGTTGGTGGTGCTAATGGAATTGGATTGTCCATAGCTTTTCAATTGGCTAAACAAGATGTTTACGAGAAAATATATATAGTAGATAGGGTCACAGTTGCTAAAGAATTTCTTAATCCGAAGTTTGAAAGCATACAGTTTGATTTAATGACTGAAGATTTCTCTATTTTTGATGAATTTAAAGATGTAGATACATTAATTATAACGGCTGGTTTTGGAAAACTAAGCCTTTTTAAAGATGTAACAGAGCAATATATTACTAGCTCTTTTTCAGTAAATACGATAGCTCCCATTCGTATCATTCATCATTTTATGGATAAACTTTCTGGCATTGAAGATTTCCGTTGTGGTATAATGGTAAGTATAGCAGGTTTTATGTCTTCTCCTTTTTTTGCAGTATATGGTGCTACAAAAGCTGCCCTTAAGATATTTATAGAGAGCGTAAATGTTGAGTTGGAAAAAAATGGCAGCAATAATCGTATTCTGAATGTTTCTCCAGGTTCCATCAAGGGTACAAGTTTCAATAATGGTAAGACAGATTTATCTATAACAGAAAAACTTGCAAAAGAGATAATAAAGCATCTTGAAGCCAAGGATGATATTTTCATTCCTCAGTATGAAGAAATCTTTAAGGATGTCCTAGCTCGTTATCAAGTGGATTTTCGGGAGGAGGGAAGACATAGTTATGAATATAAATTAAAATCGCATAGAATAAAGTAGAATTATGAAGATAAAAAGTATTTTAAAGAAGACCTTCACGTATAAATTGTATAGAGCATATATAGACACAAAACATAAAAGACAGTTTGAAAAGGATTGTGCACATTTAAGGGAATGTGGTATGGAAGTTCTAAGTAAGTTTGATGCTTGTATGAAGGAATTAAACATACCATATTCATTAGCATTTGGAACTTTGCTTGGGGCGGTGCGTGAACATGGTTTTATTAAACATGATGATGATATTGATTATACAATGTGGATTGACGATTATCGGCCTGAGATGATAGATGCTTTAGAAAAATATGGTTTCAAGCATATACATTCATTTAGTGTTGATGGAGATAGTTTAGGAAAAGAAGATACATTTTTGATTAATGATATTTTGGTGGATATTTTCTATGTATTCCCCCCTGTTGATAAACTTCCATATTGTTGTTGGTTTGTTGATCAACCTGGTTGTCGTAGTCGAAAGCAATCGATAAATAGATACGGTGGCCTGTTTACGAGAAGAATAGAGATTCCTATAGACAAATCTTATTCTCGTGTCCCTTTTGGAAATTTACTATTACCTGTACCAGCAAATTATTCAAACATTTTGCGATGTCGTTATGGAGAAGATTATATGATTCCCAAACCAGGATGTAAGTCTCCAACTGATTTTATAGTGGATTGGCCTGAGAAAATAGGTGTTTTTAAATCTTTCATGTAATAATAATGAATAATCAATACTTCTTGTGTAGAAATATACGTCGCATAGTGAAGAAAGACCAGATGGCATAGTGGCTTTTATATATGTTGTTAAGAACAAAAATTAAAATATCTATGACTGATTATTTTTATAGATTATGTTGCCCGTTGTTAATCTTTTCTGTTGTGGCTATACCGTTGCTTTATATTGTTTCTTATATTATGCCTGTTGGCTTTTTAAGATTGTTGTTTGTGACAATGGTTACAGGTATTGTAGCTGTTGGTGCTTTTTACTGGGTAGGTCTAAATCATAAAGAAAAGAAAATGGTAAAAGGGGTGATAAGTAGGGTAAAATAATAAAACATGAAAATCTTATTCTATATTCATGGCCTAACAGGTGGAGGAGGCGAACGTGTATTAGCAACTTTAGCAAATGAGTTTGCTAAATGTGGCGAAAATGTAAATATAGCTACAAACACACATATACCATTTGCATATAAAATAGACAGCCGAATTGTTTTGCATGACTTGTATGAGGGGGCAAATATGAATTCTAATCATATTTTAAAAGTCTACAATTCTATATTAATGCGTAGGAATATACGTCGAATAGCAAAGGAAGAGAAACCGGATGTTATAGTAGCTTTTATGTCGGCTTTAGGCTGTTCTGTTATTGCATCTACTTTAGGTTTAGGAATCCCTGTAGTAGTATCTGAACATACTAATGCTTCAAGAAAATTAGGCATACTGCTTGATATAAAGAGACGTTTGTTCTACCCTTTGGCTAATGCTGTTACAATTCTTACTCGTTATGATAAAAAACATTTGAAAAATAAATATGACAATGTCGTCTATATGCCAAATCCTGTGTCTTTAAAAGAGACCTGTGGTTCTTTGAATAGAGAAAAAACTGTTTTAGCAGTTGGACGTGTAAATCAATGGGAGATAAAGGGATTTGATAATCTTTTGAGATGTTGGTCAAAGCTTTGTCATTTACATCCCGATTGGAAACTTAATATAGCTGGAGATGCTGATAAAAACGCATTTGAGTTTCTAAATACTTTGGCTAATGAGTTGGGGTGTTGTAATTACGAATTTCTTGGCTTTAGGAAAGATGTTTATGAATTGATGCAACGATCAGAGATTTTTTGTTTGTCATCACGAGTGGAAGGATTACCAATGGCTCTTATTGAAGCAATGAATGCTGGCTGTTGTTGTGTTAGTTTTGATGTTGTGACAGGACCAAGAGAGATAATACACCATGGTTTTAGCGGATTAATAGCCAAGAACCAAGACAATGAAGACTTAACAGAATATCTTGACAGGGTTATGAGCGATGACGTTTTACGTAAACGTTTAGCTTTAAATGCTCCACAGTCAATAATAAAGTATTCTACAGATAGAATCATAAATCGTTGGTATATATTGTTTGATAAAATATTGAAGAAATGAAATTATTTGATATAATAAGAAGATATAAATGGGATTTAGGTATAGCTCTTAAATCTGAAGGTCATCGCTATGATGCGCCCGAGTGGAGCTTTCATATAGTAAAAGCTCCTAAAAACAAGTGGTATGCCGATCCGTTTATTTTGGATGTTACAGCTGACAACATCATTGTGTTAGTTGAAGAGTTTACGTATAATATAAATAGAGGTAGACTTGCTAAGTTGATAATAGACAAGAAAACATACAAACTAAAAAGTGAGAAGATAATTTTAGACCTTTCTACTCATTTATCATTTCCTGCAATTTTGCGTATAGGAGATTCTGTGTATATATATCCAGAAAATTCAGCATCGGGTAAAAGTACGTTATATCGCTTTAATCCTAAAGATGATAGTCTTGTTGTGGTGAATACTTTGAGTGATTTGCCATTAACTGATGCTATCATCACAGAAATAGAAGATCATTATTATATGTTTGCTACAAAAATACCAACTCAGAATAGCAACGAATTAACCATATATGAGTCAAACGAAAAGATTGGGACTTATCATCCGATTCAAGCAATAAGTTTATCTGATAATACAGCTCGTAGTGCAGGAGATATATTTGTAGATGGCAATAGAACAATTCGTCCAGCACAAAATTGCAATGGTGGATATGGAGTTGGATTAGTATTTCAAGAAGTAACAAAAGACTCTGAAGGACATATCGCTATAAAAGAACTATTACGTAAATTACCGTATGCAAATTATATTGGAATGCATACATATAATCAATATAAAGGATATGTGATAGTGGACTTGCATGCAAGGAGACACCCAGTACTGCATCAACTATTATTAACTATAAAACGAATCTGTCGTGGAGGAAAATGATAATATCAATGAGCCAAAATCTTGGAAATGGTGGTTGTTTGCTATTGTTATATGTTTATTGATTTGGTGCGGTGGCTATATTCTTACAAAATGGTTGTCTGGATGTAGTTGTATATTCCAAGTTGATGGAGAAACTTCACCTTCTGCTTTATTCGGAGACAGTTTTGGAGGAGTGAACGCTTTGGTGTCAGCACTTGCATTTGCAGGTATGATAGTGACTTTCGCTTTTCAACGATATGAATTGGGCCTACAACGTCAGGAACTAAAAGCACAGCGAGAAGAGTTTTCTGCACAAAATGTAACATTGAGGCTTCAACGCTTTGAAAATACATTTTTCAATATGATGGAGCTTCAACAAAGTATAGTAAATGACTTATATGCGGAGGAAGCGAATAAAAGAAATGTATTGGAAGATGCTTCTGACGGAAGTGGAAGATTTTGGAAAGAGGAAATAACCCAATACCAGCATAAAGGACGCGACCTGTTTCATTATGCTTTTATGGTTGTGGAACACATGGTTAAAGATGATACCCCACAAGGTCATAATGTAAACGGCTTATATTGTCTGCTTTACGAAAAAGGGCTGAAAAGTTTTGATGAGTATTATACTGTTTCGCTGTTTGACCATTATTTTAGGCATCTATATACAATATTAAAGTTCATAGATCAGAATGATTGGTTGGGTGAAAATGAGCAATACAAATACGCAACATTTCTTAGGGCCACTCTTTCAAGATATGAATTGGTGATGCTTTATTACAATGGATTCTTCTATGCGAAAATGAAGAGATTAATGGAAAAGTATCATTTGTTGAATAATCTTAGGACTGACTTGTTAACTCTTACACAAGAAAACTATATTTATCTTCAAGGACTTGGTAAGCATGCATATGATGATGCTATAAAAGCAGGATTTTCTGGTCGTGATTTTGAAATGTATCTTACAGATTCAAAGGAAGATAATACAAAATATTATTTAGGGGCTTTCTATACAAATAAAGAAATAGAAAGAGGTAAGGCAATTTTAGATAGATGGAATAAGTTTGTGGCATCCAAAGTGTAAAATAGTCAAATATTATGGTTTATTTTTTAAATTTCTTAGCTGTTATCGTTTATTACGTAATAATAAAGATATGTAAGAAGCGTAATAATAAAAAGTTGTTCTTTATAATACTATCCATTCATGCGATATTGTTTAGGGTGCTATCCAATCCGTATAATTATGTAGATACACTTGTGTATGCTAACGCATTTGAAAATATTGCCACTTCATCTTTAAAGGATACATTATCTTCTACTGCTACGTATATAGATTGGGGTATTGGGTATGTTTTGTTAAATTGGATTATAGGCCAGTTTTCACACAATCCACAGGTGATGTTTGCAATAATGGCAGTTATTGGCATTCTGCCTGTTATGTTTTTTTATTACAAGAATTCATATACTTCATTGTTGCCAGTAGTGATTTATCTTATATATCCTATGTTTTATTATATGGGGTTTGGAGTTTTAAGACAACATATTGCTATTGGTTTTGTTATGTTAGCCTTATATTATTTTGATAATAAAAAACTTTCAATTGGTTGGGCACTGTTGGCTTTAAGCTTTCATACAAGTAGTTGTGTGTTCTTCCCTTTTTATGTATGGAGACGATTAAATCGCGAGGGGCGAAACGTTTGGAAAAGTATTTTGTTAATAATAGTAGTTGTTGTAATGTTGAAGTTCTTAATGGGCAAGATTTTATTGTCTATGGATCGTTATCAACATTATTATGGTGTAGCTACAACAGAAAACAATGTTGTACCTGTTGCTTTCTTGGGTTCTTATTTATTAGTTGTTTGGTACACAAAAGTTCACAGGAAGCTAAATAGTACTCTCGATACTAATTTGTTAAATTTTATTCAGTATGGTTTCGCTCTTGCTATTGTGGGTATAGGTACTTATGGCATGGGGAGAATGACTCTTTGTTTTATGTATGCATTACCACCTGCTATTACTTTGTTAAATAAATACAACAGAAATAAACCGCTTGTGGCTTTATATAAAATAGTAGTATTGGCATTGGTTGTTTATATTCTTATAGGAACATATAATAACCACCCATATGCATATTCATTTTTCTGGGAAAATGTAGTGAGAACTTGGTAAAAAGAAAATTAAAAGGTATGTTAAATCCATTCAAAAGACTCATTGATTTATATTGGCGATTTCTTGTGTCGCCCGAAAAGTATCTTCGCCATATTGGTGTGAATATTGGTAAGCATTGTTTTATCTCGACACGTGAGATGACAGGCGAACCATATCTGATAACCATTGGTAACAATGTACAGGTGACACGTGGAGTTGCGATACATTGTCATGGGGGGGGAAATTCTATAAGGAAAGAATATCCAGACTTTGATGCATTTGGCAAGGTTGTAATAGAAGATTGGGCATATATTGGTGCCTTCTCACAAATTATGCCTGGAGTTACCATAGGAGAAGGCGCTATTGTTGCAGCAGGAAGTATTGTCACAAAGTCTGTTGCTCCACATACTGTGGTTGGTGGCAATCCTGCAAAGGTTATTGGCACTACAGAAGAATACATCCAACGTAACTTAAAATACAACTTGCATTGCAAGGGAATGACAAAAGAAGAGAAGCGAAAGTTCTTGCTTTCGCTGTCGGATGATAAATTCATAAAGAAATAAGAATATGGAGAAACATTTATATGTGATAGGTAATGGCTTTGATATACATCATTGTATCAAGAGCTCTTACTCAGATTTCAGAAAATGGATGCAAAAGGAGCACCCTGATGTAATGACTGATTTTGAAGAGGCTTATGGAGAATGTGATGATGAATGGTGGGCTGATTTCGAAAACCAACTGGCATCATTATGTATTATTGAGTACGCTGATAATATTGCGTATGAGAATCAACCTGATTTGATGTCAGACCATTGTGATCGAACATGGAATGATGCGCAGATTGAAGTTGAGCAAAGTTTGGACAACTTATATGCCAACTTGAAAGAGTGTTTTCATGATTGGATATTACAATTGGAAAAACCTTCAAGTGGAAAGAAAATAAAAATGGAAATTGAAGGTTCTGTCTTTCTGAACTTCAATTATACAAAGACACTTGAGAACTTATATGGCATTAAACCTGAGAATATTCTTCATATACACGGGGGCATCGATTGTGATGAAAATTTTATTATAGGACATGGCAAAACAATTGATGATTTGAAAAGAGAAAATCCTGAAGAAACCCCCGACCTTCCTGAAAACCTTAATGAGGAGGAATATGCAGAATGGTGGAATGAACAAATTAATTCTAAAGAGTTTCATGAACAGCTGGCTGAAGAAGCAGCATTCCAGGGGGTAGCTTCACAGCGAAAGCCTGTAGAGCAAATCATCCAAAAAAACAATAAGTTCTTTTGTAATTTATCAAATATCACCCACATTCATGTATATGGTATGTCTTTCTCAGGGGTAGATGCACCTTATTTAAAACTAATTGCCAAAGAAGCAAAAAATGCAGAATGGGAATTCAGTGATTATAAAAAGGATAATGAAAGGAAAATAAAAAAGTTCATTCAAGAAAATGGTATAGGAATGCATCGAATAATAGAGTTGAATGACATCTTGGAAAATAAACAACTTGATATAGATTTTCTATAAAATGAACGTAAAAGATATAATTATCGCTGACCGTCAGCGTAAATCGGGGGGTAATAACTCGCTTCCTATACATATTACGTACAGCACATTATAGTAATAACAAATTAGTAAGACTTCTGTGCAAGGTGCTTTTGAGAAGGTATAGATTGAAGTATGGTTTGGAAATACCTGTTGAGGCTAAGATAGGCAAGGGGCTCTATTTAGGACATGCTTTCAACATCACAGTGAATAATCATGCAGTTATAGGTGATTGGTGTAATCTGCATAAAGGTGTTGTGATAGGCAGAGAAAACCGAGGAAAGCGTAAAGGTGCGCCTCGACTTGGTAACAAGGTTTGGGTAGGCATAAATTCGGCGATAGTTGGCAATGTAACTATTGGTGATGATGTGCTGATAGCTCCTTGTAGTTATGTAAACTGTGATGTGCCTTCACATAGTGTCGTGTTTGGCAATCCATGTATCATTAAGCATCGCGACAATGCCACAGAGGGTTATATAAACAACGTAACAGAATGAAAAGAGTCTTTCGGCATTTTTTTATAACTGGATTCGTATAACACCAAATGACTTGTTGAATAATTGCAACCCGAAAATTAACGAGTATTACTTTAGATATACAATTAATAATAGAAAAATATCAGACATAAAATGGTCAAAATAATTATAAACGACAATCTGTCATGATAAAGAATATCACCATACAAAACATCAAAGGTTATGGCAATCCACCAACGACCTTGGATGTGGAATTGAAGACCAATAGGGTTAATTTACTTTTTGCGCCTAATGGTTCTGGAAAGTCTTCTTTGGCTGCCGCTTTCTTATCTTTAAAAAGTAAAAAACTTGAAGTTGCCAAAGAAAACAAGCACTATAAGAATGACATGTTGCAATCATCGTTATCATTAGATATTGATGGAGTAACATATACAGCTGATTCAACGAAAAATGATATATCTCCTATTTTGAAATGTAATGTGATAAAAATTGGGACAGAGGTACACACTACGCAACACAAAATGGGGAATTTTACAGCGGTGTCAGGTTATCTTGATATAGCCGATATTGTTGTTGACAAAGTATTTCCAAGTGTGACAACAGGTTATGGTGTAACAACGATACGTAATAGATTTGGGACTAATAAAAAAATATTAGCAAATCTTGAAACAGAAATGGAAAACCCTCAATTGCTGCAAATTCTTAAGGGGATCTATAAGGAATTGAATTCTTTTATGGCTGCAAACTCCAGAAAAAAACTTGTCGATGATATTCTACAGAAGATAAACAATTTGAGAGGAAACACTGATGAAGTAATTAGTCATATACAAAGTCAATGGTTTGTAGAAATAGAAGCAAATCCAATATATCAAACAATTACAAATGCTTTAGCTAATTTATATCCTAGCGAATCTTCATGTGATAAATTCCTGCGCTTTTTTCAGATCGTAAACCATTGGAATCTAAATAAACAACAAATAAAAGATGCTACGTCATATCAAGAATATTTAAATAGAAGAAAGCTATTTGATGCTAATTTACAATTACTAGATAATACATGGAAAGATATACATACAGATGAAATTGGAGGACAATTGGTTGTTAGATTTCCTCAGGAGAATGAAATATCAAATGGTCAACGTGATTTGTTAACTTTCTTAGTTAATATAATCAAGTTTAGAATGCAAATAAGCCCAAATAAAAAATACCTCTTACTAATAGACGAGGTTTTTGATTATTTGGATGATGCAAACATGATAGTTGCGCAGTATTACCTTTCTAAGTTGCTGGAAGAATGGAAGAGTTATGAAAACTTATATTTGTGTATACTATCTCATTTGAATCCTTTTACGTTTCGTTCTTATGTTTTTTCTGACAAGAAAATAAATCCACAATATTTGGTAAGAACAGTTCCAACAGCTACAAAAAAAATGCTTGCGTTTATAGCTTGTCGTGAAAAAATTGGTGAAGAAGGGAAAAAAGGAGATATAGCAAAATCTGAGTTATATAAGAATTTGTCTCACGATTTATTTCACTATAATCCTATTGTAAAGGATTATTCAGCAGAATTGGATGCAAATCATCTAAATAACGTATTGGATAAGACATGGGGAAAAACACAGGTTCTTCATCAAGTGCTTGTTGATGAAGTTAACAAATACCTTTCTGATCAACCCCAATATGACCCTTATGCTGTAGCAATGGCATTGAGATTAAGAATCGAAAAAATGCTATACGAACAACTCCAAGAACAGAGACAGAAAGATGAATTTATAGATAAGAAAATGACCAAAAACAAATTAGCTTATTGTGAAGACCTTGGCATGTCTGTACCAGACACTTATTACATTATATCTGCAATTTTAAGTTTAATGGATTGAATGATACTTTCATAGAAAAACCAATGGTTTATAAACTGCAACATATAATGATAAAAGGAATATTAAGAAGTTTGTTTGGTTGGAATGGAAATCCTTTAACCACAAATGTTATTGATTAACAACGTACAGAATGAAAAGAGTTTTATGTTTGATAGATACCCTTGGAATGGGAGGAGCAGAGCGACAGATGATAGGGTTGGCTCTCTTCTTGAAAGAGAAAGGGTATCATGTGGATTTGGTCACTTATTATGACCATGATTTTTATGAAGAGTTGGTAGACAGATATGGTCTTGGCTCTGTAACCCTACATGTAAAGGATAGTAAATGGTCGAAGTTGCAGGCCGTAAAGCGAAATATAAAACAGGCTGGTGGCTACGATTGGGTGATAGCCTATAAGGATGGTCCTGCCGTCATCGGTTGTATGCTGAAAATGATGGGCGCAAAGTTCCGACTGATTGTTTCGGAAAGAAATACGAACCAAAGTATCAGCCGTAGTGACAAGATGAAGTTCTGGTTTTATCGATGGGCTGATTATGTGGTGCCTAATGCGTATGCGCAGGAGAAGTTTATTAAACAGAACTTTGCAGCATTGAGCAACAAAACGGTTACGATAACAAACTTCACAGATACAGACCATTTCAAACCTATTGCGACAACACCCAATGACAAGCTTGTAGTCATGACTGCTGCACGTGTTGCAAAGCAAAAGAACATCTTAAACTATCTGGAAGCAATAAAACGTTTGAAGTTAGATGGCTATACCGATGATGTACACTTCGATTGGTATGGCGATGTTCAGACAGGTGAAGAGAAGTATGGAGAGGCTTGCTATAATAAGCGTATTGAACTTGGTATGGAAGACGTTATTGAATTTCATCCTGCCACAACAAGTATTGTAAAGCATTATCAGTCGTGTGATGTGTTCTGTCTACCGAGTATTTATGAAGGTTTCCCTAATGTGGTATGCGAAGCGATGAGCTGTGGAAAGCCGATAGCATGTAGCCGTGTATGTGACAATCCGCATATTGTCCAGGAAAACAAGAATGGTATCTTCTTTAATCCTACAGATGTGGACAGTATATACAACGGATTGAAGCTGATAATAGAAATGCCAAAGGAAGAACGTTTGGCATGGGGACACAAAAGCAGAGAAATAGCCGAGACTCTATTCTCAAAAGAAGCTTTTGTACAGAAATATATCAAACTTATAGAAAGTAAAGTATAATGCTAAAGAACAATAAATATCTAATTCGCTTGGATGATGCTTGTCCTACGATGGATGGAGCCAAGTGGCAGAGAATGTTTGACATTCTTGACCGTTATGTTGTGCGTCCAATGGTGGGCATCATTCCGCATAATGAAGATCCTAAGCAGGAGATAGAGGCTCCTGATGTGGAGTTTTGGAATAAGGCGAAGCTATGGCAACAGAAAGGCTATGCTATAGCATTGCATGGCTATAATCATTGCTATATTTCAAACGAAGGCTTAAAGGGATTAAATCCTCTTTGGTCTCGTTCTGAATTTGCTGGTGTACCTTATGATGTGCAGAAGCAAAAGATTCGGGATGGCTTCGAGATCCTTTCGAGTCATGGAGTTAAACCAAAGTATTTCTTTGCTCCAAGTCATACATTTGACGAGAATACTTTGAAGGCTTTGAAGGAATGTACAGATATCAGGATTATTAGCGATACTATAGCCACAAAACCATATAAAAGAGGTGACTTCGTCTTCCTCCCACAATTAGGAGGTCATTGTACAGAGATGAAGATAAATGGTATATGGACATTCTGCTTGCACCCATCTACTATGACAGATGTAAACTTCGAAGCTACAGAAAGATTTTTGAAGAATCATAAGCATGAATTCATAGGATTTGATGAACTTGACTTATCTAATTTGAAGAGCAAGAATTGGTCGGGAAGACTGTTGTCTTGGGCTTATTTCACACAAAGAAAAATTAGAGGAATCAGATGAAAATACTGCATATTATAGATAATCTTTCGATGGGGGGTGGTCAGAACCTTCTTATAGGTTTGGCAGGCATACAGAAAGAAATGGGAAATGAGGTTACTGTCTTAGCTCTTGAGCCTTGTAAAGACCCCCTTGTGAAAAACAAAATAGAAGCAAAGGGTGTAAAGGTGGAAGTACTGACAAGTAAAATAAAATTGCGCAACCCATTGCAGATATTGTTACTAATGCCATGGCTTAAAAAGTGTGATATTGCTCACGTGCATCTTTTTCCAGCCTTGTATTGGGTGGGCTTTGCAAAGTTGTTTTCATTTTCAAAAACTCCAATCGTATATACAGAGCATTCCACAAAAAATCATCGCAGAGAGAATCCAGTCCTTCGACGTGTAGATACATTTGTATATAAGTATTGTTATAGTAAAGTTATTGCATGTGCGGATAAAGCACTTGAAACATATAAACAAGTGTATCCAAGCGTAAAGCAAGTCTGTGCTATTAACAATGGCGTAGATACGGCAATGTATTGGAAAGCTGAAGCATATACAAAACAGGAGTTGTTAGGAATTCCAGAAGATTGTTTTGTTGTGACAATGGTGGCTCGCTTTATGTTTATGAAACGCCAAGATACGATTGTTGAAGCTATTAAGAAATTACCGTCTAAGTTTCATGCTTGTTTTGTAGGCAGTGAGCCAACAGATGCTGGTTTGCTAAAGGTGAAAGCATTGGCTGAAGAAATGGGAGTTTCAGACAGAGTGCATTTTTTATATCTCCGCTCAGATGTACCAAGGATATTGAAATCATCTGATGTAGTAATGATGTCCTCTGAATATGAAGGACTTTCGCTTTCTTCTATTGAAGGTATGGCAGCTGGAAAGCCTTTCTTGGCAACAGATGTAAATGGACTTCGTGAAGTAGTGAAAGATGCGGGTGAACTGTTTGAGCTTTGTAATAGCGATGATCTTGCAAAGATTCTTCAACGTTTGGAATCAGACAAACTATATTATAACGATATGGTAATCAGATGTCGGAAACGTGCTTCTGAGTATGATATAAATAATATGGTGAGCAAATATATGAAAGTTTATAAAGAGGTAATGAAATGATGATGAATAAACGAAAAATTAGAGACATACTTAGGTTGATTTGTTCGATATGTTTTTCTTGGTTATACATTCCTCATATTATAGCATTTACAGTAATTTGGGGGGGGTAAAAAAGCATTAATAAAAAGTGATTTAAAGGCTATAGAAAAACAGCTTAATGTCAAGTTGCCAATATGGATGCAATTGCTTTACCAATTGCACAATAATAGGTTTTATAGAACAGTCTTCTATTTTCGTATTGGTCCCGTTTTATCTGCTTTGATAAGTTGGTATCGACCTGGTGATAAATACTTTACAATTGGCGCAACAACAAAAATAGGTAGTGGTTTTTGGTTTGCACATCCGTATTCTACCATAATAGATGCAGAATCGATAGGAGATAATTTTCATTGTATTCATTGTACAACGATAGGAAATACATCTAAAGGTAAACCGATAATTGGTAATAATGTTGAAGTAATGGCGAATGTTGTAATTGCTGGAAATATTCACATTGGTGATAATGTAACTATTGGGGCTGGGGCTGTAGTCACAAAGAATATACCAAGTAATTGTCTTGCTGCAGGAGTTCCTGCAAAAGTAATAAGATACAAAAATTGAGATATGAACACTAAAATAAATCATATATATATAGGTAATGTTGACCGTCTACCTCAATGGGCAGGCATATCGACAGAGGAAGATGTTGATGACAGAGAGTTATCGAATGATAACCTGCAAAAGGTTGTTGGAAAGGTAAGAGAGTTGATAAAGAACTATCTGCAACTTGATAGTGTAAATTTCTTATTTGGTACAGGATCTTCTATTCATCTTGGCGCTACCAGTATTCAGAACATTCCAAAACAGGCAGAGGAGGATATTATAAACTCTGGTGATAAAGAATTGAAAGATGACTTTGAAAAGTACATAACGCAGTTGCAGAAATCTTTGAAAGATGCAAACAATGCGAAGGAAGATGAGAAGTTTAAAGACGGAAGAGGATGGGATGTAATATATGATGGCACCTATATACGTGACTATGTAGAAGTAAAAGAAGGTGAAGAGGATGCCCCAGAGAAGCATTATGGAGAAATATGTGTGATGTTTGAGCTGTTGCTTAACTACCTAACAGCCATTTCCTATCAGAAAAGTGCAGAGAATGATAAGGAAGGTTTTGAACGTGTGCATAAACTTATAAATTCTTTGAAAGCCTCTCTGTTTAATATATGTGATGTTCATGAACGTAAAACAAGTCAGAGGAATTTGGATCGTATTGAGAAAAAAGGATTTAAGGAGACTTTTGCAACGGATAAGTATATCTTTCACGAAAAGTTCTTGAAATCGTTAATGCAACGACCATTAAACCTTCAAAGAGCTAATATATTTACAAGTAACTATGACTTGGCGTTTGAGTATGCCTTCGACAATCTTGGTATAAAATATATTGATGGATTTTCAGGGTTTCATCATCGCTACTTTAAGCCTGAGACATTCAACTATGACATATTCTATCCTGGTAGCACTACTGCTGGAAAAGTGCAAAGGATAGAAAAAGTAGTCCGCTACTTTAAACTTCATGGTTCTATTAGTTGGGTGGCTGACAATAACCATTCATCCAACAACATTTATGGAATAGAGGAGATGCCTATAGAGTTGATTAAGCGTAAGGCAAAAGACGGTGGTGATTTTAACTTGGGAAATCTGATGGTTTATCCGACAGCGGTAAAGAAAAGCTATACACTTGATTTGCCTTACTCGGAACTGTTCCGACACTTCGCCTATTGTACGTCACAACCACAATCGGTACTCTTCACTGTGGGTTACTCATTCTGTGACGAGCATTTTAATGATATCATTTATCAGGCACTGTCTAATCCTTCGTTTACTCTTATTATAGTGGATTTTAATGGAACGAGAGGATCGAAAGAAATAAAAAGACTGAAAGATTTGAACGATCCAAGAATCATTATTTTGGAAGGAGATTTCTTTGGTGACTTCCTGACACTTGCTGACACATTAATGCCTGACTTTCTTGACACTTCATCAAGCGATAGTGTGGCAGATACATTGAACGCCCTCTTATCAAAAGCTGACTAATATGGCAAATGAAAGAAACATAGGTAGGATTGTTACTGTAGATAGCCTGTCTGTCTATGTCCGCTTGGATGATGACTTGAAGAGTCTGTATAAGAGCGGATATGAAGAAATATATCCAGTAGCTCGTATAAACTCTTACATCATCATACCCGTAGGAGTAGAACGTATTGTGGCAATGGTGAATCGCGTAATGACGAGGGAAGAAACCGACTTGACAAAGTCCTCTGGTGCTATATTCTTGACGGAATCAAGTAGGTATTTGTCAGCTACCATGGTTGGTACGATATATGGAGAAAAATACATTCAAGGTGTGTACAACTATCCGATATTGGACAATCCTGTATGGTATGTAACACGTGATGATCTAAACATCATTTTTGACCAAAAGGAAAATGCTGAGAAAATAGATTTCAAGGAAGATTTTTATTTGCCTATAGGTAGTTCTCCTGCCTTTCCCGATTTTCAAGTAAAAATAAATCCTGACCGTATGTTCGGTAAGCATGTCGCCATATTAGGAAATACAGGTTCGGGAAAGTCTTGCACTTTGACTGCAATATTGCAGAGTCTTTTCAAATTTCAGTATAATGGACAACATTTGAAGAATGCCCACATTGTGATATTTGACACAAATGGTGAATACAAGGATGCATTTAATATTGATGCTCAGTATAAAGTTAATCCATTTTGGATAAACGACGAAGGACTAAAAGTTCCATATTGGTTTATGAATTATGATGATATGGACTATCTGTTTGAACCGACTTCTGGCACACAAGGTCCAGTGTTGAAAAGGGCATTAGGTTTGGCTAAGAGTAAGCTAAAAGAAGAATCAAAAAAATGTATACCTAAATTATATATCAATAGCCTCAAGAATCTGATTGAAAATTTGAATTCTGGTGGATATAAAGCTAAGGCTGCTATAATAGAAGATGTAGAATCACTTTTAGAGGCTTTCAAGGAATTACAAGATAAACGAGCAACAGATTTTGATGTTACAGAAATCAACACAAATTTGGCTTCATTAATGACTCAAAAAGGACCCAATAAGGTTTATAAGAGTGGAGAATTTATAAAAGGAAGTTATGAACAGAAGTTAGTAAATAAAGTTGTAGAATCTATTACGGCATCATTAGATGAATATCAAAAAACAATGGTAGAGGTTGCTTCTTCAGAGAACCGCAATATTGACATACCATTATATTATGACTTTAATTTGCTTTTGTCATCATGTTTTGATTATGCAATCAAGGAATCCGCAGCATCACAAGACAAATTGAATGAATATGTTTCAACCTTGAAACTGAGAATGCAATCATTTGTAGATGACATTAGATTGGCACAACCACTCTTGTTGGACAAGCCAAAGGAAATAGAAAATGTGTTGGTGAAGTTCTTAGCGTATATACTTGGAGATTATTGTGATGTCTATACAAAAGATGGTGACGGGAAGACAATTTATGATGATTATTTTGGTAATAGTGAAGGAAATAAAGTAAACAGTCAAATAACAATCATTGATATGTCGCTTCTTCCTTTCCAAGTACTTGAAACCATTACAGGTCTTATTGGAAGAATCATTTTGGAATTCCTTTCAAGATTTGACAAAGATAAGCGTGGTAGTATGCCTGTCGTCATTGCGTTGGAAGAAGCACAGAACTATATACCTGAGATAAACAGAAAAGATAGAGAATCCATATCAAGAAAGGTTTTTGAGAGAATAGCTCGTGAGGGAAGAAAGTATGGACTCTCGTTGCTGATTTCGAGTCAGCGCCCTTCTGAACTATCAAAGACGGTTTTGTCACAATGCAACAGCTTTATAGTGCATAGAATTCAAAATCCCGATGACCAAGTGTATATTCGTAAACTTGTTTCATCAGCAAACTCTGAGATTCTGAATCAGCTTCCAACCCTTCCGCAACAACATGCAATCATTATGGGCGATTGCGTAAGAACTCCAGTTGTGGCAAGAATGAATACTGCTAAGCCTCTGCCTAACAGCAATAATCCTGAATTTGTAAAGAATTGGTTGGTAGAAGATAAGATTGATTACAAAGATGTGGCAGAGAAATGGTTGGAACAGAAAAAGGACGTTGATTGATGGATTTGTTATTTGATTTAATAAAGATTGCTCTTGGAACTAAAAGCGAGTTGCCTTATTCGCCATCGGCTATAGAATGGAATCAACTATTCAATCTTGCTGCAAAGCAAACTCTAATAGGAGTCTGTTTTGCTGGAATACAAAAGTTGCGCAAAGAAGGAAGTAGATGTATTGAAGCGCTTCCATCTACGTTGTTTATGAAATGGTTGTCGAATACAGCACAGATTCAACAGCGTAACGAGCTTATGGATAGGCTTTCAGCTGATATGTGGCAAAAGCTGAGACTTGCGGGTCTTGATGCTGCTTTGTTAAAAGGTCAAGGCATAGCATTGCTATATGGAGAACTGGCGATATTAAGACAGAGCGGTGATATAGACATGTGGGTAAAAGGTGGTTTTGATAAGGTGAACACTTATATTCAAAACACTTGTCCTTCAGATGATTTTGCATATCATAGATTTCACTACGACATATACAAGGAAACGGAAGTGGAGTTGCATTTCCGCCCTACATTGATGCGTAACCTTTGTGACAATAGAAAACTGCAAAAATGGTGTAACAGTTTTGCTCCAGATTCTTTTATTCTGACAGACAAGGGATTTGCTGTGCCTCCAGCAAGTTTCAACAGAGTTTTTATCCTAACTCATATTTACAGACATTTCTTGTTTGAGGGTGTTGGTCTTAGACAAGTGATGGACTACTTTTTTGTGCTTAAAGCAGACAAGACAAGCGAGAAGGAAAAGGCTGAGGCTATGTGCTTGCTTGAGGAGTTGAGGATGAAAAGATTTGCTGGTGCCGTGATGTGGGTGCTGCATGAATGCTTGGGATTGTCAATGGATTATTTGCTTTGTCCACTAAATGAAAAAGAAGGACGTTTCTTATTGTCGGAAATAGAACAGACAGGAAACTTCGGAAAAGAAGACAAGAGATATAAAGGCAACAGCAAAATGAAGATGATGGCCAGGCATGGGGCGCATTTGTTGATGCACTATCCTTCGGAGGTTGTTTGGACTCCTATATGGCTGGTTTATCACAGAATATGGAAAAACATAAAGAAGAAAAATATAAACAAAACATAAGACATGAGACAGAAGAAACTGTTTATGGTGGTGAATGTGGATTGGTTTTTCCTATCACATAGACTACCTGTGGCGTTGGCTGCAAAGGATGCAGGATGGGATATAACGATTGTTACTGCCGATACAGGTAAAATGCACGTTATAAAAGAGAATGGTTTGAAGGTGATAAACCTGCCTATGAGTAGAAGTGGAATGAACATTATGGAGGAATTGAAGACTTTGAGATTCCTGTATAACCTTTATTCGAAAGAGCGTCCTGACGTGGTTCATCATGTGGGAATGAAGACAATTCTTTGGGGTACGCTGGCAGCCAAATTCAGTAAGGTGAAAGGTGTGGTGAATGCTATTAGCGGACTTGGAGGATTCTTTGCAGAGGACAACAAGGGACTGCTGAGCAAGGTAATGCCTAAAGTGCTGAAATTCTCGCATAACAGACCAAACTTGCTTTGCATATTCCAAAATGACGACGACTGGAGACTATATGTGAAACATGGTATTATCAAGCACGAGCAAGGACGCTTTATAAAAGGATCTGGAGTGGACTTGAAGGATTATTGTTATACAGAGGAACCTAAAGAGGGTAAGGTTAAGGTGATTCTTACTGCCCGCATGATTGTGGAGAAGGGTATATTTCTGTTGACAGAGGCTGCTGAGAGATTGCGCCCGAAATATGGTGATGTAGCAGAGTTTCTTTTAGTAGGCGGATTGGACGACCATCCTGGCGCTATCACTAAGGAACAGCTTGATGCTGCGTGTGATGGTAAGTATATTAAGTGGTTAGGTTACAGAACTGATGTGCGCGACTTGTTGAAGCAGAGCCATATCGTTGCTTTCCCATCATATTACATGGAAGGCTTGCCCAAAAGCCTTATTGAGGCTGACGCTATTGGCCGACCTATCATTACAAGCAATTCTGTAGGTTGTAAGGAAACCGTTGTGGATGGTGAGAACGGATTCTTGATAAAACCAAAAGATGTGGATGCTCTGACAGAGAAACTGGATTTGCTTATCGGCAATGCAGAACTAAGAAAGAGCATGGGACAGGCAAGCCGTAAGTATGCTGAAAAATATTTTGATATTGAGATTGTGAAGGAGAGACACCTTAATATATATAATGAATTGTTAGGAAAGAAATGAAAAGAATACTGATTACAGGTGCAGGCTCTTACGTAGGTGAGAGTGTGCGTAAATATATGTTGGCATCAACTCCTGGAGAATTTGAGATTGATGCAGTGGACACTATGGGGGATAATTGGAAGAAAGCTGATTATTCGCTGTATGATGTTGTGTTTCATGTGGCTGGCATAGCGCATGTGAATGCCGACCCAAAGATGGAACCACTTTACTATAAGGTGAATAGAGACTTGACTATTGAGGTGGCAAAACATGCTAAGGAGCGTGGCGTGAAGCAATTCATCTTTATGTCAAGCCAGATTGTTTTCCATGAGAGTCAGTCGCTCAAGAGCGAGGTGTTGACCAAAGACACTAAGCCAAATCCTAATGGATTCTATGGCGACTCGAAACTTCAGGCAGAAATAGGTCTGCATAAGTTGGAATCGGACGACTTCAAAGTATGTATTCTGCGTCCTTGCATGATATATGGACCTAACGCAAAGGGTAACTTCCCAAGATTGGCAAAGTTGGCTTGCAAGGTGCCTGTGTTCCCTTGTTGGCATAACAAACGTTCGATGCTGTATATAGACAATTTGGCTGAATTTGTGAAACAGGCTGTGTTGCGTGAATTGAGAGGCACGTTCTATCCGCAGAACCGTGAACAGGCTGATACTGTGGAGATAATACGTTTCTTTGCGAAAGCAGCGGGACATAATGTTTGGATTACTCGATTGTTTAATCCTTTTGTATGGCTTGGCTCTTTCTTTCTACAACCTATCAACAAGATGTTTGCCACATATTATTATGATCAAAGCATGAGCAAAGAGGACTTTGACTATCAACTTGTGTCGTTTGAAGATAGTCTGAAGAAAGTGGCAGATAGCTTAGGAATGTTGAAGGCTTAGCTATACCTACTCCTTAGGGAGCTATTTCAGTAATAACAGATATCGTAGGAGTGCTACCCTATATAAGAAAAGGTGTTGAGAAATAAAGTCTTCAAAAAATCATTGGGAGATTTGGTAAACTCCCAAGGTACTTTCTTTACAGATGCACCTATCAATACTTGCGCCCAATAGAAGAGAGTATTAGATGGAATATTCCCATCCTCACATTCAAGTTCCGCCGTTGGAAGCATCCCCTTGTATACAAAGAATGGCTCCTCCCCATGTTCTTAACATTGCTGTGGAGTCATTTGAGAAGATCTAAAACAATAATAGATTAGTTTTGATTGAAGAACTGTATTTGTATTTTATGTGTGATTGGATTTATCGTATTTTAAACATTAAATCGTCAAAGGATTCTTCAATAAAGCCATTACATAATTGCAGTCAAAATGAGGACTGTATACCTATGACTACTTATGTTCTTGGGAAAGAGTTCTTTGAATGCCATAAGGATATAGAAGTAAGCACGTTTGCTTTATGGGTGGAAAAACATTATGCGCAATGGTATAGAATTAATAAAGAAACGATTAAAACTCTATCAAAACTGCAATGGGAAGAATTCTTGAACTATGTAGATAAGAATGATTGGGGGATAGAGGAAAGAAAATTAAAAGCATATATTCGTAATTGGTATATAGAAAAACATGGTGTATTTTCTTTTTCTTCTTCTCATCGTCTCTTTGTAGTTAATACATCTAAATTTCAACTGCTAAAAGTACTATATGATGTTACAGAAGAGGAAGTAGTCAATATATCAAACGTAGATGAAATAGAAAAAAAACTGCCATGCCCTAAGTCATATTATTGTAATTGGTTAATAGAATTTGACACCAATCACAGTATTATATATGGCGGCATCGTGAAATATATAGCTCATAATGGAAATAAGAGCGTCATTAACTTTAAAATTGTAAATGATAAAGAGGATGGTGGTAAGAATATAAAGAATATTCTAAATGCAGAGGGAATTCATAACTATCAAGAGCTTAAGACATCGAATATAATGAGTAGTCCAAGAGGCGAAGCCATTATAAAACGTTTTCTCAAGTATGATTGGTTTGATGATTTTGTCGAAGGTTCGGAACAATATTTTCGGGAGCAATCAAACAAGAATCCCAAATCTCAACGCTTTGAGAATTATTATAGCTTTAATGCTTGGCCACAACGATACGGTAGCCACTATACCCACATACAAATTGGTTGGGGTAATAGAGCAATAGATGCAAATCACACTTCCACGGGATTTACGACAAAAGTAGAAAGTGGAGCAATATTAACAATATCGAGAATGGAAACAGGGTACATAAGCATTTTTCTATATGGTGCCAAGACAGATACTCGTCGTCCAATAGAAGATGCTATTGTACTGAAAAGTTGTATTAGTCCAAAGAAACTTTTGAAAAGTTCGTTCAAGCAGGAACTATGGAATAATCTATTAGCATATATGGAGTGTACGTCTTTAGATGGAAATCCAAATAAATGCCAGTCAATACGAGTTTTCAAGCTGCGTCTGTTAAAATCCATGGTAGTAGATGGGAAAAATATGTCGTCTCAGTTCTCAAGAGGCTTACAGAAAACTATTTTCTACGTATTAAATATTGGTCTTAGCGGTTGTTTGCTATTTGGTATACAACGTGCGTGTGATTCTTCCTCTAATTTAGATAATATAACAAATAGAATTGACAGTTTACGTTATGATATACATGAGAATACAAAAACGTTGCAAAACGCATGCAAAAGAGATACGTCATTAATCAAAATACGAACTAAAAACAATGTAATTATAAAGGAATAACTATGACAATAGTTTATATTTTAATTTTCATTCTGCTAATTATCGCAGAACTCGTGTATTTCCGCATTGCGGATAAGTATAACATAATTGACAAACCCAACCAAAGGTCATCGCACTCAACGATAGTGTTAAGAGGCGGTGGCATTATCTTCCTGATTGGGGTTTGGGTATGGAGCGCATTCTTCGGTTTTGAATATCCTTGGTTCTTAGCAGGACTGACGCTTGTGGCTGGGGTTAGCTTTGTAGATGATATTCGGTCTTTACCTGACTCGGTGAGGTTGGTGGCTCAATTTGCAGCAGCTGCTATGGCTTTCTATCAATTAGACATTCTGCATTGGGATATGTGGTGGATAGTATTGGTAGCACTGATTGTTTATGTAGGAGCAACAAACGTAATAAACTTTATGGACGGAATAAATGGAATAACGGCTGGGTATTCATTAGCTGTTTTACTTCCATTAGCTGCTTTAAATACTGACAATGAGTATGTGGCGCAATCGCTGATCTTTACAACAATTATAGCAGCAATAGTGTTTTGTATATTTAATTTCAGACCGAAGGGTAAGGCTAAGTGTTTTGCTGGCGATGTCGGGTCAATAGGTATAGCATTCATTATGTTGTTCCTGTTAGGTAATGTTATTATCAAGACTGAAGATATAACATGGCTGATATTCTTATTAGTATATGGTGTGGATGGTTGTTTGACTATCATACATCGTATTATGTTGCATGAGAATTTAGGTGAGGCTCATAGAAAGCATGCTTACCAGATTATGGCGAACGAGTTGAAGATTGGACATGTAAAGGTTACGCTACTATATATGGCTATGCAGTTAGCTGTGTCGTTGGGATTTGTTTATCTATGTCCTAATACAGCGCTTTACCATTGGATGTATTTGATTGGAGCATTAGCTGTACTGGCTATCGCTTATGTTTTGTTCATGAAGAAATATTATCACTTGCATGAGGAATACCTTAATTCACTAAAGAAGTAATGAAGTCGTCTAAACTTTTCTGACGAAGATTATATTTAAACTTTTATCTCTTCTAAATTCAATATTTACAAATTTCAAGACATGAATTTCACCGATTATATGAACGTCTTTCGTATAATTTATGGGGTTCATGTTTTGTTCGTTTACAACAATTATGGAAATTAATAAAGACCTTTTAGGTAAGCTCTTTGAGCAAGCTGTTGTTAATCCTCGATTGCGGCAAAATTTAGATTTGCGAACATCTGCTAATGATAATTCGCAACGTATGCTGAATGCTCTGTTGCCAGGAACCGTTGTACCTATCCACAGGCATCCACAAAGTACGGAGAATGTTTTTCTCTTGTGCGGTAAGATTGTGGAGGTTATCTGTGATGAAAATGGAAACGAGATAGAGCGTATTCATCTTGACCCCACGGTTGGTAATTATGGTTGTGTTATACCACAAGGTGCATGGCATACAGTGGAAGTACTGGAACCATCGGTTATATACGAATCAAAGGACGGGAAATATGGTGAGGATGGTAGTGAGACGTTTGATGCTTTCAAAGCAAAGGAAGCGGAAAACAAGGAACAGGCTTCAGCTACATTCTCAAACAGTCTTGGCGATTTGAAAAAGAACATTGAGTATCTGATTGGCATGGAACGCCAGTCGGGAAGCATGGATGTCATTACTCCGCTTTATGTGTCGCGTATGCTGAATGTGCCTTTGGAAGAGGTGGAGCGAGTGATGAAGGACATGGATATATAAAATACATTGCAACAAGTGTCAAAACAAAAAGCACAAACTACGGCTAATACCTTTAGTTCTGCATAATAACTAAAATTACAGCCTTAATAAACAGTAATGAAAGCAACAATAAAAACATTCGAGTCAGGAGCAGGAGACTGTGAATTTTTTATCTTACGTGATGAGCAGACAAATCAGTCTTTACATCTAATGATTGATTGTAACATATTAACGAATGAAATAAAAGGGTATATTGTCAATGTTTTAAACAAGAGAATTGATTATCTAATAATAACACATGTAGATTCTGACCATATCGATGGTTTTACAAAAATGTTTAAAGACCAGGACCTACAGGATTTGACAGTGAATCATCTTCTTTTTAATTGTTTTCAGCCTCAGAGCGAAAATATTGTTCCTATACCAATAGAACTGAAAGACAAGTTGGAAAAAGTTCCGTTCTTGCTTCCTCAAATAGATAGTGAAGGAGAGCATAAAACAAATGGAGCTAATGCGGCATCATTTATTTACCAACTCAATATGCACCCCCAAATAAAAAAAGTATGGAGAAAAGAACCGATTGTATCAGGAACAATAATTCCCTTAGGAAATAATTGGGGACAGCTTCATTTTTTGTCTCCTACACAAGAAGGTCTTGAAGAGTGGTTTAAGAAACTGAAGATTGAATTTGCATCACGAACAGGAAGAGCACCTTTAACTGAGGAATTCGAAAATCAAGAGATGTACTATGAGCTAATGTCACGTATATATGAGTTACGAAATAAGAATTTTTACAATCGTAAAAATGCAATTCCTGTAATCTCAGATACGAATTTAGCTTATTATGCATCAAAAGAAGCAGAAGAAAATAAAGTGACAGAAGAAAATAAGGCTTCATTGGCATTTATTTGGGAGTGTGGTAACAAAAGAGTTCTATTTATGGGGGATGCAGTTTCATCCACTATAATAAATAATCTCTCTGGAAATGAAGATGTATTATTCTTTGAAGCGATAAAGATTGCTCATCATGGTAGCAAGTTTAATACTAGCAAGGAATTTGCCAAGAAGATAAAAAGTAACCACTATTTTCTGACAGGAGGAAAAAAAGATGAAGGGCCCCATATTGAAGCTATTTCAAAGTATATCATAAATAATTCCAACAGAGAAATTTCTACATACCTTCATTACAATCATTTAATTAAGGGTGAAATAATTGAACAGTTAACGCAATCTAATTCTATGTCATTACTTGCAACCTATGGTTTTGAATTAGACAATAATAACGAATATGAATTTGAGTATTGAGCAACATGTAGGAGTAAGCATTGTACCTGTATTGTGTGGGAATGAAATTATGGGTACTGGCTTTTTTGTATCTCCTAAGCACATTCTAACCGCAGGTCATGTAATTAGTACACACATAGCCTTTCCTGATGTACCAATATCAATTAAGATAGGAGATAAGATATATTCATGTGAAAAGTTACATAATGAAGTTGAACCAGATTATGCGATTCTTGAGTGTAAAGACTATTCATGCCCAGATGACTATGTGTTAGAAGTTGTTGGTGGAAAATTCAGAGAAAATCAAAAATGTCGTATTGTAGGTTTCCCATTAGAACTAGGTAATGGAGAAGATTACTACGTTGTTGAAGTAAAGAATGTGCGTGAAAAAAAAGATGCATCAAAGGGATTTGACAGAATGGTTACACGTATTGATTCCTTTGGCTTCTACTCTTATTCAGGTTTTTCTGGTTCTCCTGTTATAAATGCGTTCAATAAGGTAATAGGTCTGCAGACAGATCAATTGTATAATACTTTGGGTTATGCATCAATTTCTTCTTTTACTGATGCTTTGGAAAGAGTTATTGGTAAGAAGATCTTAGTAGATGATGCACTATTTGATGAAACAACATATGGACTAGGAAAAGCAAGGGATTTTACTCTTTCTCAATATGAAAAAGTCTGTGGTAAATTCAAAAAAGGACTTCATGTAAAAAATACTATAGTTGAATCAGAAATCAAATCATTCTTTGGTGTTGGTTTCGACGAAACGGAGTCAGAAATTTATATATCTTTCCGCACATGGGTTTCTAGGCTAGAAGGCATATATAAAAATGATGTGAACAGCCGTTTAGGATTTAAAGAATACTTGAAAGATGGTAAGATTTCAGAACAATTCGAAAATGAATTAATTGACCTTTTGTGGAAGAAAAAAGATGGTTATTTCTTTCTCCCATCCTATTTAAGAGAATCGTTATTGAAGATTAACAAAGAGGTTTCAAAATTAAAACGAGGAATACACCTTTTCAACAATACGCAGTTTATGTATTTACGTGGTACCGCAGGAAGTGGCAAATCTCATTTTCTCTATCATCAAGCAAAGGAACTGTCTCAATATGTTCATACTTATCTGTTTCAAGGAATGGATTTTAGCGAAAATGATAATCCTATAAATACAATAAACAAGGCTTTGGACTGGAGTGACGATAAACCTTTAGAGGAACTAAATCGAAGGCTTGATGCAGAAGGTCGATACGCTGTATTTGTTATTGATGCTATAAATGAAGGAGCAGGAAGGGCTTTTTGGAAGTATGCTCTACCGCAACTAAAAGATCAAATCTCACATTACAATCGTTTAAAATTGATTGTTTCAATCAGAACGATGTCAGATGACGAACAGCTGAACTTGCTTTTTAAAGGCAAATGGTATCCAATCGAAATAGATGGATTCCAAAATCGCGAACAAGCATTTAAGGATTTCTTTGAAAAATATGGGATAAGTGACAACTATACTCCGTATTTAAAAATTGATGAGTTTCAGAACCCCCTCTTCATGAAAATCTTCTGTGAGACATACAATATGCTCTCTCGGGATGAGCGGAGGAATGCTATGAGAATTCCTATATATCGTAAATATCTTAATCAAAGAAATATCGAAGTATCAAAGGTTGTAGATGAAGACCCGAAGCAGAATATTACTTCTAGATTGTTATTGTGGGTAGCGAATCAATCAGTTATGCAATATGAATGTGGAAATGTTCCTCGCCAATCGGTATATAAGATAGCACAAAGAATATTACGTTTCCGTCCCTGGTCTAAAAGTTTACTTTTTAATTGCCTTTCGCAAAATGTACTTAGAGAGTACACCTCATCAAGGGATGATATTGACTATGTAGATTTTGAATATGAAAGCCTAGGTGACTACCTCAAGGCTGGATGCTTAAACGATAGAAGAATGTCTGATGGGGACAAACTTGTCTATTTGGTTAATTTGTTTCATATAATGAAAAGAAATGATCAAGATCATTTGGATGATGGTAAAATATATTGTTTTCTTAGAGCATTTTTAAGTATTTGGAATCCAAATGAAAGAATCTGGGAAAGCAAAGTCTTCCAAAATGGGGAACTAACAAGTATTTTACTTAGTAGTTTGCATTGTCGAAATGTAAGGGATGAAGAGAATACATTAAAGTCTGAATATATAGACTCTATATTAGAGAATCAAACTGACTTTTGTAAGCCAGAGCTGATATTGATGAATTTTGAACTCTATGCTAAAGGCTTATTTGATTCCGTGCACAAACGTTTGAATGCTATGAAGATGTATGAACGTGACATGAAATGGTCGAAAGAAGTAAATGGACTCTATAATTATGGCTACTATATAGAACTTTTAGAAAAGATACAGCCTAGTTCCATTGATGAATTCCGTTCATTGGCAATGATTGAGACATGGATGCTTACGTCCTCGTATCCTGCAATTCGGAATTATGTTGCACGAAAATTAAAAAACATATTAACGGAAAATCAAGATTTGATTATTACTATTATTAATTCTTTCCGAACTGTAGATGATAGTTATATTCATATTGGTCTATATGAGGCGGTATATGGAGCCATTGCAACAATAGATGATGCCAAATTATCTGATGATGTTTCCAAAAACTTATTCGAAATTCATTATTCTGGTAAACGAGCGCCACAAGACTTAATGGTACGCCATTGGACTTTAAAAATATTTGAGTATACTTATCACTTGAATACTGATAGTACAGTTTGGAAAGATGCGCAACCTCCATATTTTTATCCCATAGATTTACGAAGTCTTGTAGGAAATAAAGACTTTGATAAAGAAGACTTTTTTGGAAATTCACGAGGAAGCAAGAGGCTAAATCATTCTCTTTATCATTGGGACTTTAGTCGCTATATTATAGGGACTAACACCCAAAGCACTTCAAGTATATTCTTTTGGAAAAAAGACAAACCAGTTACTCTTTCTTTCATCTGTAATGCCATTGCTTATATAATAAAGAATAAGTATCATTGGAATGATGAAATAGGAGAATATGATGCAACTGTGCCATACCAAACCCAAATGGAAAATAGGGTTGAGAGAATTGGTAAGAAATACCAGTGGCTTGCTTTAAATGAAGTGTATGCTTATCTTTGTGATAGATGTCTAATAATAATAAACGAATGGAGTCATAATAAAAGATTTGCAAAAGTAAATTACCCTTGGTATGTCAGAGAACATAGTAATTACGACCCAACTCTTACACCACAGAATATAGCACGTAAACTTAGTTACGATTTGTTTGAGGCTATTCATCCCACTTATACTCTTGATATGAATCAAGACGCTTTTATTAAGAATGGGATAGCAATGACAGAACTTTATATAACCATGAACGATAATAAAGGTGATGGATGGATTACTTTACACGCATATTCTCATGTTGAAGAAGAAGTAGATAAAGCTAAGAGAGAAAGATTTGTATATTACAATCCTATTTTAGTTCCAATAACCAAGAACAAAGAAATATCCAAATGGATGGCAAAGGAGAATTTCTATGGAAGATGGATGCCAGAACGTAATGGTTCTACTGATTTTAGGTGGAATGAATATCCTTGGGCAAATTCTTATAAAACGCTTGATGATGAATCAGACGAAGATTATAATGAGGACGGACACAGCTTCAAAATTGCATACTCAGCCCAACTTCAGGAGGATACATCTGGTATGGGTGAGGATTACGATTATTTGTCTACAGCTTATATGCCCTGTCCTGACATGATGAAAAAAATGAATTGGCACACAGCAGAAAGGGGAGTTATTCGAGATTCTCAACATCAGATTGTTGCAATAAATCGATGTATTCATGGAGATCCTATGAGAGCTTTAGTTATCAAAAGAACTGAGATCGATAAATATCTCAAAAAAACAAATCAGATGTTGTTTTACGCTTTGTTAGGAGAAGTCATCATTGTAGATGGTTTTAATACAATACATATTGATCGCTTGACAGGAGCTGCTAAATACGATTATAAGAATGGTGTCTCTATAGTACAACCATTGCGAAAAGAGCCCAATAGAACTGTTTAGAAATAAGCCATGATATTTATAGTAAGTAGTATTTATGAAAATATTGACATCATATGGGGATAGTGTAGAGCATATTGAAAAAATGCTCTCATGTTTATCTCATTATATAGAAATCAGCAATACACAGGGAACAAATGACATCAATGTGACATGTGAGAATCTTGTGTTGATGTTGATGAACTCTGTTTATGGTTATAAGTTGGAAAATTTCAACGGCAAAAGACATATGAGCAATGCCGCTGGAATAGACCTTATAGATTTGACCAATAAGGTTTGTGTCCAAGTAACGAGCAAACAGACGAAAAAAAAGTTAGATGACACATTAGAATCGTGTAAAGAGAATGCAAAGCTTAAACATTATAAGCTAAAGTTCTTTATAATTTCCAACAAAACTAACAAGACAGTTCGTTCATATAAAGATGAGAACTTCAAATTTGACGGCACTACAGATGTTGTAGATTTTAAGACTTTATGTGCCGACTTAAAATCATTAAATCATGAACGTGTCATAGAACTCGATTGGCGAATAAAGAGTTGGTTGGGTGAAAACTATTATGATGTAGATGAGTTTTGCAATGCCATCGAAGGAAGTAAAGACCCATTGTTTCTTAAGGATGGCGAACAATACTATCCCAGAAGAATTAGTGCTTATTCCAATAAAGAAGATTCTTATCTTGTCGAACGTTTCATAAATCCAGATAAATATAAGGAATATACATTAGAGGAATATGTAATGGGTAAAGCCAAAGGCTTTGAAAGCAAACAATGGCTACTCATAGCTGCTGGGCAAGCAGGTAAAACATATGAAGCAAGAAAGTTGTATTCTTTTCTAAAAGAGGAAGAGTCAGATGTCTTTCCTATCTTTTTTGAAGCCAAAATGTTTAACTATAACCCAGTATTAAGAATTCCTTATTTTTGGCAATCAAATCATATCGTTTACATCATAGATGGTTATGATGAAATCAGCAGTGACGAACTGCGAGAGAAATTTTTGATTGAGATAACAACCCTACAACGCAAATATCCAGAATTGCGTATAGTCATCACATGTAGAAGAAACTTTATTGCTAACAACGAAATTTTAACTAATTTCCAACGTTTATATCTTGAGGATTTAAGCTTTGATGATGTTAAAAGTATAATTAAACAAAGTGGGATAGATAACCAAGAGACTTTTTTGCGTCAAATAGAGGAGAACAATCTGTATTCTTTAGTGTATGTACCTTTCTATCTAAACGGATTGCTGGATTGTTATCGCACGCATACTAAAATTCCGAATGACAGACTTTCCATTTATGAATTCCTTATCGATAGAAGTTTTACTGCTGACAATGAACGAAAGTTGGGTTCTGTGGTAGATGTAAGACTAAGAGGAATAAAACTTCTCCAACGCATTGCCTTAGTGATGCAATTTACAGAAAAGAAAGAATTGTCTATAGAAGACATTGCAGACATGGACATCTCAGAAGACGATATGAGATGTTGCCTTGGTTATACTTTATTTCATAGAGATGACAGAGGATATTATCGGTTCGAAAAGAATGCCTTTCAATTGTATTATGTCGCAAAATATCTTTCAATGCTTAATGTAGATGCAATTCTTGGTTTAATCAGTTATCGAAACAATGGCATCAATCGTATTAAACCAGAATGGCTTGATGCGTTTGAGTTGCTTTTGGCAGTGCAGTCAAATGGTTCGAAAAAAGAATATCTGCTCGATTGGACTTATGATAATCATGCGGAAGCGTTGCTAAATATAGATACAAATTGTTTGGACTCCTCTTTTTGCCATAAGGTTTTTAAGAAAGTTTTATTAGAATATAAGGATAAGCGCATATCCAGTAGTCCAGATTGCGGATGGTCTTTTGACCGGAAACTTGCTGCCTTCTGTTTAAATAAAGACTCATTAGATTTCTTTTTACAAGAGTATGACAATGAAGCCGAATTAGGAGCATATCTTTATTTGTTGTCATTCATTTTCTGGTTTATCTCTCCTGACATTATAAACAGAAATGGTTTAAAAGCGGTTTACAAGGCTTCAGCTTACAAACGATTAGAAGAGTTCGGAGATAATGACGGCAGATGGTATGAAGCACCCTACATACCATTTAGCAATGAAATATTTGCAAATACGGATGACATCAAGAGATTGATAGAGCTAACGTCATCAATAAAACATGTTCTTCTAAAGAAATCAATCTATAAACTGATTGTTGCCTCAAGTTCCTATGATGAATTCGTGGACTTTGCAATTAAGAACGACTCTGAAATTCATGACTTTGCAAGAAAAAGCGACTTTGCCAAAGTTTCGGTCAATAGAGACGACGTTGTCACAGCATTGGGAAATGTATCCCAATATGTCAGTCTAATCAAGCTTTGGCAATATTATCCTACAATCGCAGATAAGACGCACTATAACTATCATGATGACGAAGCCATTAAAGTTTTATCGCAGTTGATAGTAAATACAGAAAAACTTATAATCGAACATCCAAATCTGAAAGATTTTGTTGATAATGCATGGCTGAAAGTTTACGATAATCGACATACCTTCTTTTACGGACAAGATGGCAAAAAGATATTTAATGCTTTCAGTGGTTTTATGTCTACATATTGTGACATTGATGAGATTCGCACTATATTTGAAGAACTGCGTATGATTCACAAAACCTCTGGCTCGTACCGTGACTATGTGCAACTCCAAGCTAAACTATTTATTCGTTTAACCCCTGGTGACATAACGTCAATAGCAGAAGAATGGGGAGATGACGAATATTTTAGAACAACTGTCTTCTATTTAAGAAATGCCCCTTCAAAAGAGCTATGTGACGAAATTGAAACTCTTATAAAAACCAAATATGCTCATTATTTGGCAACTATACCTAAGCCTCTGGATTATGAGAGTATACATAGACCTGATAAAGAAGTTGCTTTTGATAGAAAGAGATTCAATCAGTACATCTCAAGTATTGTGGATAAATATGCTGTTACAAATAGGAAAGAGCTGAGATTACAATTAAAAGATGATGAGGAAGAACAAATAAATGAATACTTATGGCAATATCTTTCCCATTACAATCTGAATAATTCAGACGAATATGACAAAAAGGCAATATTAGATAGTCTGGAGTCAAAATGCCATTTTGCGTTGTTTATTATAAACACATTTCATAATGATGATACGCTTTCAGAGAAACAGATAAAAGTCCTTCAGAAATCTGTTTGTAACCTTCTGTCTTCAAAACGCTTTCGTCTGGATTATGCAGGATGTAAAATCTGTTCTAAAATATTAGTCAAGTACAGATTTGATATGCCAGAGGAATTTATTTTGCGCTTGATACCATATGCAGAATTAGATTATGGTCTTTCTACGGATAAGGAACATTCGGATTACATAACATATGCAGTACAAAAATGTGGTTTTGAATTGGTAAAGAACGAAATAGTCAATCTTTTAAAGCAAAATACGGAAAATATCGATTATGACACATTGATTTTGTTGGTTCGAAGTGTTGCATATTATTCCATAAGAAAGTCATATGAAGATGTTCTACGTCATATTATGAATGTAAAATATCCCATCAATCTCGCTGACTTTTTTTATCGTTCAAACGAAAGTGAAGGTCTGTCGTTATTAATGAATAATTATGACTCTTTACCTGCAGACGTTCAATTGTATATTATTTCTAAAGTAATCAAGGATGATAAAAATAAAGATTGGGCAATAGAAGCCATCAAAAGAAACGTTTCTGTTTACAATGAGGAACAAAAAGCAAAAGCAATAAAATATCTCGTCAGATTGGGTGATGGTCAAGCCTTAAAAGAATGTGTGGCTGCGACAAGAAATGACTACAAGGCTTTATGGGAGGCTTGTGATGTACCTTCGTTTATGTACACAGATACTAAGTACTTAGAAGATATACTTGAACTTTTACGGTTAACATGGAATTTGCCAGACACATTTAACACTTGGTACTCCCGTTTACAAAATACATTACTTAATATGGCAAGTCAAAGCATAGATCAGTTCACTCAGGTTTTGTCAGCTCTTGAAAAATTAGTGAAATCAGATGCCAAATACAGTTCTCTGAACTATTTTATTGGTGAATTGCGCTGTACATACGAGCCGCAAGTTGTTGGTGCTAAGCCTTTGACCGTAAAAGAGGCTATGCGATTTATTAGTGAACATGATGTGTAAATATAATAAACTCTAAAACATGCACAAGACCCATTCGATTTCGTCTACAACGCTGAGGGCGATTATTACGATTTAGTTGTAGACAAGAAAATACGGAAAGTCGTAGAAGAACTGAAGGCTATGCCTCATGAAGTACTAATCCGCTACCTGACCTATTGGTCAGAAGCCATAGATAGCCGTAAATACGTAGTGGAGAGTGACCTTTTACATGAAGAATGGAACACAGACTGTTGTGACTATGCAGCCAGTGAGACAGATGAAGAACGATATATGCATGCCAAGTGTATGGCAAAAACACTTGGACATATGCTGCAAGACATTAATTGTAATTATCCCAACAAGTATCCTGCTGCCATGCGCACGGTGAAGTCATGGAAGAACTACAGTCTTATAGGGTTCACCCCTACCATGCGTGAAAAAATCGACAAAGTTTGGATAGAACCGAATACGTAGAATGATGGTAAAAAGGCTGCTATGGCATTTGTTCCATTGTTTGAAGTCTTTATGAAGCATGGAAAGAGATAGAGGACATGGAGAGTTGTACGGACTATGGCGTTCCAAGATGAGAACTGCCATTTTAGATTATTTCGATTATCTAATTACATTATGCGGAAAATAAAGTTTGGATATATAAAGGACGGGAATTATATCCGTATTGGTGACAATATGCATGGGATATATAAGACCTATGATGATATGCGTTTTAACTGGCAGTTAGTCAGTCAGACAGAAGGTGACATAACAAAGTACTACCTGCTAAATAATAAAAATGAAGCCATTGAATACGTAGGAAGAAAAGACCCATGGTCACCACTGACAGTAGGCACCAAGGAGCAGTATCTCTATATGGATAATGCACAAGGCTCGATGCAAGAAATGAAAACCTATGAAAGAAAATATATTACGGGGGAAAAACGCAAACAGCAGAGCAACAGCATCTATAAAACCATCAATGGAGAAGAATGCCTTGTGACATACGCCTATTACGCTGTCAACAAGAACAGAGGAAAGGAATACAACAGCAAGGACGCATACGTCTGTGAGCATTATCTGACAGGAGAGTACGCCATCAGCAATAATGACCACCATATCATCTTGGAAGGACTGAAGAGCGTAAAACTCTCAGATGACAATATAGCAGAGGTCGTGTTCGTAGGAGAAGACAATACCACGTGGGTAAATCTGTACACCATGCAGGAATTTGATGAGCGTCCGGTGGTAGAGAAGATGGGATTTATGGACGTGCTGAGAGTTGACTATAACTATTATTTCTATAAAAACAGAGATATGGCAGGCATACCGATGCATCATCGGGAATGCGTGGCAAATGACAGGATATTCCAGTTCTTGGACCTGTACATGATACTAAGAGACCAACCCAATAAAGTCTACTACATATCTGGAGAGCGTCGAGGAAAGGATCAGTGGTATCTGATACTGATAGACATCACCAATGCCAATTCAAAGACACGAAAGGAAATACCCTCGATGTGGTTGCCGAGACGAAGTTGATATGGAGGAAATACGACTTTATGACTACCAGAAAGAAATGCTGGGGAAGATTGACACGGCGTTCAAGGCGTGTAAGTCCGTGATGGTGCAGATGCCGACAGGTACGGGAAAAACTGTGCTACTGACCGAAGTAGTGAAAAACGAAAAGGGAAAAATGAAAAATCCGTGTGTGTGGATTGTGGTGCATCGGCGTGAATTGGTAGAACAGATAAGAGAAACGCTTGAAACCATGCTAAACTATTCTTCCTCTACTCCTGACACCACCACTTCTCTCTTATTGGATGATTCTCGCATAAAAGTAATGTCGATACAATGGCTGTCGAGGCATTATCAAGGAATGGAGGAAATGCCATCATTGATAGTAATCGATGAGGCACATCATGCCGTGGCGAAGACCTACAAGGAGGTGATGGATGCTTATCCTGAGGCAAAGAAACTGGGACTGACAGCCACGCCTTGCCGACTGACTAGACGAGGGTTCACCGATTTGTTTGATGTGCTGCTGCAGTCGTGGTCAGCAAAGAAGTTTATTGCCGATGGGTGGCTATCGTTGTACGACTATATGTCCATCAGAGAGGACAGCGAGGACTGGCGCTTGGTGAACTCGCTGAAGAAACGAGGTGCCGACGGAGACTTCTCGCTGAGAGAGATGAGTGAGAAGCTGAATGTACAGCCAAGCATCGAGAGGCTTTGCGATACGGTGAGGAGATATGCAGCAAACAAGAAAGGCATCACTTACGCCATAGACATAGCCCATGCGGAACATATAGCAGAAGCGTACAGACAGCATGGCATAAATGCAGTGGCGATAAGCAGCAAGACACCGCTTGAAGAAAGAAAGGCAATCATTGAAAGGTTTAAGGAAACAAGTGTAGGAGATTATTATAGTAAGCCTTGCAATGTCTCTTTGAAACAGAAAGCCAACATACAAGTGTTGGTGAACGTTGATTTGTTCGGAGAGGGCTTTGACTGTCCTGATGTAGAGTTTATCCAGTTGGCGAGACCTACACTGTCGTTGGCAAAGTACTTGCAGCAAGTAGGACGTGGCATGCGTGTGTTTGAGGGTAAGAAGTATTGCTTGATATTGGACAATGTCGGGCTGTACCGTTTGTTTGGTTTACCATCAGATGACAGAGACTGGCAAGCCATGTTTGAGGGACGTGTCGCTGGTAAAGGCATTCTGACCAAGGAAGTGGAAGGACCATATAACGTAGCCTATTCTATTTGCAACGAACAAGAGAGAATTACTTCGGACGCACGAACAGAGTTAATCACCGTGATGACACATGAGGGGCAACGTATGGACTTGGAGGAAGCTTACGGCTACGAGATAGTCGGCAACAAGGAAGGTCTGTCGGGTGTTGTGGATAAAGACGGAAAGGAAGTGCTACCCTGTGAATATAATAGGGTAGAACTGAAAGCATACGGAATAGCCAAGCTGTATTCTCGACGGAAGATAGACAGAGAACGTCCCTGGATGGACTTGCGTAATGGTGTGCGATACTTCAAGCGACCGAGAATCGAGAAGCATGGCTTTTTAGAGTTTTCCACTACAGACGGGTTGCGCCTCTATCCGAGAGTAAAGACACGTCAGATGGACGAGAATTGTTTCGTGTTGCGGAATGCGTTGGACAATGGGACAGACGAAGGACTGCGGTTCCGCAATTTCTTTGTGCAGCCATCAGAGCCAGACAGGCTATACAGGTTCAAGGAGAAAATCGATGAACTTTCGATTTGGGAAGACGAGCAAGGAGGGTTGGCATGGTGCAAGGCTTGGGATATTATGTTACACCCTATGACCGCTGAGGAATTAGTAGAAAAGAGAAACACATGGGAAGAAGAGATCAAGCAATTTGAAGATGAAAAGAAACAATATATAAGGTTTTTCAGACCAGAAATAAAAATAGACTATATTGATGGCAAAACACAGTTAGCTGACTATAAAGAACCTGCCAATCTGAGAGTCACCTGCGTTACGAAAAACAATTATCAAGTATATTATCGAAGACATTGTCTGGACAAATGGGAGGCATTAGGCAGTTATGCTAAGATATATCCTCAGGCATACGGTATAAGAGTAGTGCAAAATAGAGAAGGCAAATACCTTGTACGCACAGACCTGTACAAACCAATGGAAAAGCCAGAACAGACGTATGAATTTGCTGAGCTGCAGGACAATGCCTTGCTTCATTTCACGGAGCAAGGCAAGGAATACTGGGTATATTTGGAGAATATGACATGCTTTACCCGTAAGCCAGAATTTGTCACCATCGGTTTCATGGACTTCCTGAAGATTGGTGGAGTGTATATGAGACGTGGAAGAAACAAAGGTGAAACTTACAGAAAAGCAGAGATAAGGATGTACGATGACATTTGCTTCTTGGGATCAAGAGAAGTTTTCGTCAAGACGGCATATAGACAACACCATTATTACATTCAGCAACGGTCATTGAACGGCAAATATTTTGTGCTGAGTGATAGTATGAAACCAAAAGAATCATCAACATGGTTTGATATGTACTACGACGGAAAGAATCCTCCGATAGTAGAAAGACGAAAGAAGGATTATGAGATATACGGAGTGAAGAAGTAGCTTCATAGAATGGGTATAGGCAAAGGCGGATGTGCAAGGTGGAGAGTCTTGGGCATCCGCCTTTTTAGTTGTAGTTGGGATTGAATAAAAAACGTTTGGACTTGCAAATTATGGTTTGTTATATAAGTTGCAAACAGAGAGAAAATATTATTAGAATACTCAAGTTTCGGCTTTAGCAAGGGCGGGCTGAAAGCCCAATGGAACACATAGCCCAGGGCAAGCGAAGCGACACCCTGGGTGATCCCACAATAAATAATATTGACGCGCCCTGAAAGGTAGGGTGTTCAAAATTGGCATCAAAAACGAGACCAAAAAGTGCTGATCATTCGTAGCTCTTAAAGCTATAAAAGAATACGGCCTAAAGGTTTAATTAGTTCTCTAAATACTTGCACAAGTCGCTGATTATTAGTAACTTTACATAGTAAATAAAGCAACTAATAATTGGATATATTATGACTAAATCAGATAAAATCAAACAACTCAAAAGTAGTCTCAAAAACACCAAAGCTCAATTGAAGCGTCGAGAAGCTAAAATTGCAAGGCTCGAAGCAAGGAATTCTCAATTAGAAGCAGAAGCTAAAAAAAAAGAGGAAGACAAACTTATGGAGCAAAATCTGAGGAATATTACAAAACGATACCAGGACATCAGTTCTCGGAATTTGTCGTCCAAATCGCTATCGCAATCAGATGCGCAACAAATGCAAGCCCTCGAGATATTGCTAAGATTCTTGAAATCTTAGCCAATTTCACCTTTGGACTTGTTGACAAAATTCCCTCATACAATACTATTGATAATTGGGTGCGTAAATGTGGTCTTGATGAAATCAATCAAACGCCTAAGGCATTGAACGATAACAATTACGCAATGATAATTGATGAGTGTATGATGATAGGCAGCCAGAAACTCCTTACTTTGATATCAGTTCCAGCTGAACATCAAGGACGCCCTCTGCAGCTTGACGATGCAAAGGTCGTAGGGTTTGAAGTTCAAACTACTTGGAACGCAGAGAAGGTGGAAAAGGTTCTTGAAAAGAGTGAGGGGATAATTAGCAAAGCAGCTAAGTATGTCATTTCAGACAATGATGCAAAGATGCGTAAAGCTATTAAATCCTCTAACTTCACGTGGCATC
>ERZ1034818.53-NODE-53-length-47050-cov-12.818236_pt1 | contig 47050 bp, 45 predicted proteins | sample MGYA00520595_ERZ1034818 | MGnify/ENA primary metagenome ERZ1034818 (study PRJEB33766, sample SAMN09781689) | gut metagenome | biome: gut microbiome | host: Homo sapiens | place: Madagascar | study: EMG produced TPA metagenomics assembly of the PRJNA485056 data set...
AGCACCTCAAAAACACCATCATACACTAAATCAGTAAGTTGGCAGCATCACCCAGGATGTAGACATGCTGATCTATGTCCATGGCGCAAATGACCCGGAAAGTCGGTTGCCTGCCGGGTTGCTGGATATTGGCGTCAGCAAACGGCAAATCGCCGTCATCAGTAAAACGGACATGCCAGATGCTGACGTCGCCGCAACGCGAAAGTTATTGCTTGAGACGGGTTTCGAAGAGCCGATTTTCGAGCTAAACAGCCACGACCCGCAAAGCGTGCAGCAACTGGTGGATTATCTGGCATCTCTCACCAAACAGGAGGAAGCAGGTGAAAAAACTCATCACAGCGAATGATATTCGTGAAGCACACGCGCGCGGCGAACAGGCAATGTCCGTGGTTCTGCGCGCCAGCATTATTACCCCGGAAGCCCGTGAAGTGGCGGATCTACTGGGTTTTACCATCACCGAATGTGATGAATCGATCCCGGTAACGGCGTCCGTGCCCGCCAGCGTGCCAGCCGACAAAACCGAAAGCCAGCGCATCCGCGAAACCATCATTGCCCATCTGCCGGAAGGCCAGTTTACCGAAAGCCTGGTCGCACAGCTGATGGAAAAAGTGATGAAGGAAAAACAGTCGCTGGAGCAGGGCGCAATGCAGCCGAGCTTCAAATCGGTGACCGGCAAAGGCGGCATCAAAGTGATTGATGGCAGTAGCGTCAAGTTTGGTCGTTTCGACGGCGCAGAGCCGCATTGCGTGGGCTTGACTGATCTTGTGACCGGAGACGACGGCAGCAGCATGGCCGCCGGTTTTATGCAGTGGGAGAACGCATTCTTCCCGTGGACCCTGAACTACGACGAAATCGACATGGTGCTGGAAGGGGAGCTGCATGTTCGCCACGAAGGCCAAACCATGATCGCCAAAGCAGGCGACGTGATGTTTATCCCGAAAGGCTCCAGCATCGAATTTGGTACGACATCCAGCGTGAAATTCCTGTATGTCGCCTGGCCGGCTAACTGGCAATCCCTATGAAAGATTTCATCACCGAAGCATGGCTAAGAGCGAACCATACGCTCAGCGAAGGCGCAGAGATCCATCTCCCTGCGGACAGTCGCCTGACGCCCTCTGCCCGGGAGTTGCTGGAAAGCCGCCATCTGCGCATCAAGTTTATTGACGAGCAGGGCCGCCTGTTTGTTGACGATGAACAGCAGCAGCCGCAGCCCGTTCATGGGCTGACCAGTAGCGATGAACATCCGCAGGCGTGCTGCGAACTGTGTCGCCAACCGGTGGCAAAAAAGCCGGATACGCTGACTCACCTGTCGGCGGAAAAAATGGTCGCCAAAAGCGATCCGCGTCTGGGTTTTCGCGCGGTTCTCGACAGCACCATTGCGCTGGCAGTGTGGCTGCAAATTGAACTGGCGGAACCGTGGCAGCCGTGGCTGGCGGATATCCGTTCGCGTCTTGGCAACATTATGCGCGCCGATGCGCTGGGGGAACCGCTGGGCTGCCAGGCGATTGTCGGGCTTTCTGACGAAGATCTGCATCGGCTTTCTCATCAGCCGCTGCGCTATCTCGACCACGATCATCTGGTGCCGGAAGCCAGCCACGGGCGCGATGCTGCGTTGCTCAATCTGCTACGCACCAAAGTGCGGGAAACCGAAACCGTAGCGGCGCAGGTCTTTATCACCCGCAGCTTTGAAGTATTACGCCCGGACATTTTGCAGGCGCTGAACCGCCTTTCGAGCACGGTCTACGTGATGATGATCCTGAGCGTAACGAAGCAGCCGCTAACGGTGAAGCAGATCCAACAACGACTGGGGGAAACGCAATGATTATTGAACGTTGTCGTGAACTGGCGTTGCGAGCGCCCGCCAGAGTGGTTTTTCCGGATGCGTTAGACCAACGTGTGCTGAAAGCCGCGCAATATTTACATCAACAAGGTCTGGCAACGCCCATTCTGGTCGCCAATCCGTTTGAACTTCGTCAGTTTGCGCTCAGTCACGGCGTGGCGATGGACGGGCTACAGGTGATTGATCCGCATGGCAACCTCGCAATGCGGGAAGAATTTGCTCATCGCTGGCTGGCCCGCGCGGGCGAAAAAACGCCGCCGGATGCGCTGGAAAAACTTACCGACCCTCTGATGTTCGCCGCAGCAATGGTCAGCGCCGGTAAAGCGGATGTCTGTATCGCGGGCAACCTCTCTTCCACGGCAAATGTGCTGCGTGCCGGATTACGCATTATCGGCTTGCAGCCAGGCTGTAAAACGCTCTCTTCCATTTTCCTGATGTTGCCACAGTACAGCGGCCCGGCGTTGGGCTTTGCCGATTGCAGCGTGGTGCCACAGCCGACGGCGGCGCAGCTGGCGGATATCGCGCTTGCCAGTGCCGAAACCTGGCGCGCCATCACCGGAGAAGAGCCGCGCGTGGCGATGCTGTCGTTTTCCAGCAATGGTAGCGCCCGTCACCCCTGTGTTGCTAACGTCCAGCAGGCGACAGAAATCGTCCGTGAGCGCGCACCAAAGCTGGTGGTGGATGGCGAGTTACAGTTTGACGCCGCCTTCGTGCCGGAAGTGGCGGCGCAAAAAGCGCCTGCCAGCCCGCTACAGGGCAAGGCCAATGTGATGGTTTTTCCGTCGCTGGAAGCCGGAAATATTGGTTACAAAATCGCACAACGACTCGGCGGATATCGTGCCGTCGGGCCACTGATACAAGGACTTGCCGCGCCGATGCACGATCTCTCTCGTGGTTGTAGCGTGCAGGAAATTATCGAGCTGGCGCTGGTGGCAGCTGTGCCGCGTCAGACAGAAGTGAACCGCGAAAGCAGTTTACAAACACTGGTTGAATGAACGGTCCCGTTCTGGACCCTGATAAAGAGGAAAGCACAATGGAAGCATTAGGAATGATCGAAACCCGGGGCCTGGTTGCACTGATTGAGGCTTCTGACGCGATGGTGAAAGCTGCGCGCGTCAAGCTGGTTGGTGTTAAGCAGATTGGCGGCGGCCTGTGTACTGCCATGGTTCGTGGTGATGTTGCAGCCTGTAAAGCCGCGACCGATGCAGGTGCCGCAGCGGCACAGCGTATCGGCGAGCTGGTATCTGTACACGTTATCCCGCGTCCGCACGGCGACCTGGAAGAAGTCTTCCCGATCGGCCTGAAAGGCGATAGCAGCAACCTGTAATCACCCTGTGTGACGTCGATTCGGGCGTCACGCTCTCTCCTTTTTCATTTTACCTTCTGCGGAGGGTAGGGGGAGCTTTTACCTGAAATACGCCACGGAGGCGGGTATGAAACTGGCAGTCGTCACTGGACAAATTGTTTGTACCGTACGCCATCACGGACTGGCGCATGACAAATTGCTGATGGTGGAAATGATTGATCCACAAGGTAATCCTGACGGGCAATGCGCCGTCGCCATCGACAATATTGGCGCGGGAACCGGGGAGTGGGTGTTACTGGTGAGTGGCAGTTCCGCCCGCCAGGCGCATAAAAGCGAAACGTCACCGGTCGATCTGTGCGTGATTGGCATTGTCGATGAGGTGGTGTCTGGCGGTCAGGTAATTTTCCACAAATAAGGCAGAACATCATGAATCAACAGGATATTGAACAGGTGGTGAAAGCGGTACTGCTGAAAATGCAAAGCAGTGACACGCCGTCCGCCGCCGTTCATGAGATGGGCGTTTTCGCGTCCCTGGATGACGCCGTTGCGGCAGCCAAAGTCGCCCAGCAAGGGTTAAAAAGCGTGGCAATGCGCCAGTTAGCCATTGCTGCCATTCGTGAAGCAGGCGAAAAACACGCCAGAGATTTAGCGGAACTTGCCGTCAGTGAAACCGGCATGGGGCGCGTTGAAGATAAATTTGCAAAAAACGTCGCTCAGGCGCGCGGCACACCAGGCGTTGAGTGCCTCTCTCCGCAAGTGCTGACTGGCGACAACGGCCTGACCCTAATTGAAAACGCACCCTGGGGCGTGGTGGCTTCGGTGACGCCTTCCACTAACCCGGCGGCAACCGTAATTAACAACGCCATCAGCCTGATTGCCGCGGGCAACAGCGTCATTTTTGCCCCGCATCCGGCGGCGAAAAAAGTCTCCCAGCGGGCGATTACGCTGCTCAACCAGGCGATTGTTGCCGCAGGTGGGCCGGAAAACTTACTGGTTACTGTGGCAAATCCGGATATCGAAACCGCGCAACGCTTGTTCAAGTTTCCGGGTATCGGCCTGCTGGTGGTAACCGGCGGCGAAGCGGTAGTAGAAGCGGCGCGTAAACACACCAATAAACGTCTGATTGCCGCAGGCGCTGGCAACCCGCCGGTAGTGGTGGATGAAACCGCCGACCTCGCCCGTGCCGCTCAGTCCATCGTCAAAGGCGCTTCTTTCGATAACAACATCATTTGTGCCGACGAAAAGGTACTGATTGTTGTTGATAGCGTAGCCGATGAACTGATGCGTCTGATGGAAGGCCAGCACGCGGTGAAACTGACCGCAGAACAGGCGCAGCAGCTGCAACCGGTGTTGCTGAAAAATATCGACGAGCGCGGAAAAGGCACCGTCAGCCGTGACTGGGTTGGTCGCGACGCAGGCAAAATCGCGGCGGCAATCGGCCTTAAAGTTCCGCAAGAAACGCGCCTGCTGTTTGTGGAAACCACCGCAGAACATCCGTTTGCCGTGACTGAACTGATGATGCCGGTGTTGCCCGTCGTGCGCGTCGCCAACGTGGCGGATGCCATTGCGCTAGCGGTGAAACTGGAAGGCGGTTGCCACCACACGGCGGCAATGCACTCGCGCAACATCGAAAACATGAACCAGATGGCGAATGCTATTGATACCAGCATTTTCGTTAAGAACGGACCGTGCATTGCCGGGCTGGGGCTGGGCGGGGAAGGCTGGACCACCATGACCATCACCACGCCAACCGGTGAAGGGGTAACCAGCGCGCGTACGTTTGTCCGTCTGCGTCGCTGTGTATTAGTCGATGCGTTTCGCATTGTTTAAGGAGTAACAGATGGCGCACGACGAACAATGGCTCACCCCACGTCTGCAAACGGCGGCAACGCTGTGTAACCAGACGCCCGCCGCGACGGAATCTCCGCTGTGGCTGGGGGTGGATCTGGGCACCTGCGATGTGGTGTCGATGGTTGTCGACCGCGACGGTCAGCCAGTGGCGGTATGCCTCGACTGGGCCGATGTGGTTCGCGACGGCATCGTCTGGGATTTCTTCGGCGCTGTCACCATTGTTCGTCGCCATCTCGACACGCTCGAGCAGCAATTCGGTCGTCGTTTTAGCCATGCGGCGACTTCATTTCCTCCAGGTACGGACCCGCGTATTTCCATCAACGTGCTGGAATCTGCCGGACTGGAAGTGAGCCATGTGCTGGATGAGCCAACCGCAGTTGCGGATCTGCTGCAACTGGACAACGCCGGTGTAGTGGATATCGGCGGCGGCACTACCGGCATTGCCATCGTGAAAAAGGGCAAGGTGACGTACTCGGCGGATGAAGCCACCGGCGGACATCACATCTCTCTGACTCTCGCCGGAAATCGCCGTATTTCGCTGGAAGAGGCGGAGCAGTACAAGCGCGGTCACGGTGAAGAGATTTGGCCTGCGGTGAAACCGGTGTACGAAAAAATGGCGGACATTGTCGCCCGGCATATTGAAGGGCAGGGCATTACTGATTTATGGCTGGCGGGCGGCTCTTGTATGCAACCGGGCGTGGCGGAACTGTTTCGCAAACAATTCCCGGCGTTACAGGTGCATTTACCGCAGCACAGTTTGTTTATGACCCCGCTGGCGATCGCCAGTAGTGGGCGAGAGAAAGCGGAGGGGCTATATGCAAAATGAATTGCAGACCGCGCTCTTTCAGGCGTTCGATACCCTGAATCTGCAACGGGTAAAAACATTTAGCGTTCCACCGGTGACGCTTTGCGGTCCGGGCTCGGTGAGCAGTTGCGGACAGCAAGCGCAAACGCGTGGGCTGAAACATCTGTTCGTGATGGCAGACAGCTTTTTGCATCAGGCAGGGATGACCGCCGGGCTGACGCGTAGCCTGACCGTTAAAGGTATCGCCATGACGCTCTGGCCATGTCCGGTGGGCGAACCGTGCATTACCGACGTGTGTGCAGCCGTGGCGCAGTTGCGTGAGTCAGGCTGTGATGAGGTGATCGCGTTTGGCGGCGGCTCGGTGCTGGATGCGGCGAAAGCCGTGACGTTGCTGGTGACGAACCCGGATAGCACGCTGGCAGAGATGTCAGAAACCAGCGTTCTGCAACCGCGCTTGCCGCTGATTGCCATTCCAACTACCGCCGGAACCGGCTCTGAAACCACCAATGTAACGGTGATTATCGACGCGGTGAGCGGGCGCAAGCAGGTGTTAGCCCATGCCTCGCTGATGCCGGATGTGGCGATCCTCGACGCCGCATTGACCGAAGGTGTGCCGTCGCATGTCACGGCGATGACCGGCATTGATGCGTTAACCCATGCCATTGAAGCATACAGCGCCCTGAACGCTACACCGTTTACCGACAGTCTGGCGATTGGTGCCATTGCGATGATTGGCAAATCGCTGCCGAAAGCGGTGGGCTACGGTCACGACCTTGCCGCGCGCGAGAGCATGTTGCTGGCTTCATGTATGGCGGGAATGGCGTTTTCCAGTGCGGGTCTTGGGTTGTGCCACGCGATGGCGCATCAGCCGGGCGCGGCGCTGCATATTCCGCACGGTCTCGCGAACGCCATGTTGCTGCCAACGGTGATGGAATTTAACCGGATGGTTTGTCGTGAACGCTTTAGTCAGATTGGTCGGGCACTGCGAACTAAAAAATCCGACGATCGTGACGCTATTAACGCGGTAAGTGAGCTGATTGCGGAAGTTGGGATTGGTAAACGACTGGGCGATGTTGGTGCGACATCTGCGCATTACGGCGCATGGGCGCAGGCCGCGCTGGAAGATATTTGTCTGCGCAGTAACCCGCGTACCGCCAGCCTGGAGCAGATTGTCGGCCTGTACGCAGCGGCGCAATAAATGCCGGATGCGACGCTTGCCGCATCTTATCCAGCCTACGGGATTGCACATGTAGGGCGGATAAGGCGTTCACGCCGCATCCGCCAGTGGCGCGGTGCAATTGCCGGATGCGACGCTTGCCGCGTCTTATCCAGCCTACGGGATTGCACATGTAGGGCGGATAAGGCGTTTACGCCGCATCCGCCAATAAATAACAACTAACAGGGAGTAAAGGCGATGGGAATTAACGAAATCATCATGTACATCATGATGTTCTTTATGCTGATAGCTGCCGTAGACAGGATCCTGTCGCAGTTCGGCGGTTCTGCTCGTTTCCTCGGTAAGTTCGGTAAAAGTATCGAAGGATCAGGCGGTCAGTTCGAAGAAGGCTTTATGGCAATGGGCGCACTGGGCCTGGCGATGGTCGGTATGACCGCGCTGGCACCGGTACTGGCTCACGTTCTCGGGCCGGTAATTATTCCGGTTTACGAAATGCTCGGCGCTAACCCATCGATGTTCGCCGGAACACTGCTGGCGTGCGATATGGGCGGCTTCTTCCTCGCCAAAGAGCTGGCGGGCGGCGACGTAGCCGCGTGGCTATACTCTGGGTTAATTCTCGGGTCGATGATGGGGCCAACGATTGTGTTTTCCATTCCGGTGGCGCTCGGCATTATCGAACCTTCTGACCGTCGTTATCTGGCGCTCGGCGTGCTGGCGGGCATTGTGACCATTCCGATTGGTTGTATCGCTGGTGGTCTGGTTGCTATGTACTCCGGTGTGCAGATCAACGGCCAGCCGGTGGAATTCACTTTCGCCCTGATCCTGATGAACATGATCCCGGTGATCATTGTTGCGATTCTGGTGGCGCTGGGGCTGAAATTCATCCCGGAAAAAATGATCAACGGCTTCCAGATCTTCGCCAAATTCCTCGTTGCATTGATCACCCTCGGTCTTGCCGCTGCGGTAGTGAAATTCCTGCTTGGCTGGGAACTGATCCCCGGTCTGGATCCTATCTTTATGGCCCCTGGCGATAAACCCGGTGAGGTGATGCGCGCCATTGAAGTTATCGGTTCTATCTCCTGCGTTCTGTTAGGGGCGTATCCGATGGTGCTGCTGCTGACTCGCTGGTTTGAAAAACCGCTGATGAGCGTCGGTAAAGTACTGAATATGAACAACATCGCGGCAGCCGGCATGGTGGCAACGCTTGCCAACAACATCCCGATGTTCGGCATGATGAAGCAGATGGATACCCGCGGCAAAGTCATCAACTGCGCCTTCGCCGTTTCCGCTGCTTTCGCCCTGGGCGACCACTTAGGCTTCGCCGCTGCCAACATGAACGCCATGATCTTCCCGATGATTGTCGGCAAGTTGATCGGCGGCGTAACGGCGATTGGCGTGGCGATGATGCTGGTGCCAAAAGAAGACGCGACCGCGACTAAAACCGAAGCGGAGGCACAATCGTGAACACTCGCCAGCTATTGAGCGTCGGTATCGATATCGGCACCACCACCACCCAGGTGATTTTCTCCCGGCTGGAGCTGGTTAACCGTGCGGCGGTGTCGCAGGTGCCGCGCTACGAATTCATTAAACGCGAAATTAGCTGGCAAAGTCCGGTGTTCTTTACCCCTGTCGATAAACAGGGCGGTTTAAAAGAAGCGGAGCTGAAAACCTTAATACTCGAGCAATATCATGCTGCGGGTATTGAGCCGGAAAGCGTTGATTCTGGTGCCATCATCATCACCGGTGAAAGCGCGAAAACCCGCAATGCTCGCCCGGCGGTGATGGCGCTCTCTCAGTCGCTGGGCGATTTTGTCGTTGCCAGCGCCGGGCCGCACCTCGAATCCGTGATCGCCGGTCACGGAGCCGGGGCACAAACCCTTTCTGAACAACGGCTGTGTCGGGTACTGAATATCGACATCGGCGGTGGCACCGCGAACTACGCCCTGTTCGATGCCGGAAAAATCAGCGGCACTGCCTGCCTCAACGTCGGTGGTCGCCTGCTGGAAACCGACAGCCACGGGCGCGTGGTTTACGCTCATAAACCGGGGCAGATGATTGTGGATGAGTGCTTCGGTGCAGGCACTGACGCCCGTTCGCTGACCGGCGCGCAGCTGGTGCAGGTTACCCGGCGGATGGCGGCGCTGATTGTCGAAGTGATTGACGGAACGCTTTCGCCGCTCGCGCAGGCATTGATGCAAACCGGTTTGCTGCCCGCAGGTGTTACGCCCGAAATCATTACGCTTTCTGGAGGCGTGGGCGAATGTTATCGCCACCAGCCCGCCGACCCGTTCTGTTTTGCCGATATTGGCCCACTTCTGGCAACGGCGCTGCATGACCATCCGCGCCTGCGTGAGATGAATGTGCAGTTTCCGGCGCAAACCGTACGCGCCACGGTGATTGGCGCGGGTGCACATACCCTTTCGCTCTCTGGCAGCACAATCTGGCTGGAGGGCGTACAACTGCCGCTGCGCAATTTGCCGGTGGCGATCCCGATTGATGAAACGGATCTGGTGAGTGCCTGGCAACAGGCGCTGCTTCAGCTGGATCTTGATCCCAAAACTGACGCGTACGTGCTGGCGCTTCCCGCCTCGCTGCCTGTGCGTTACGCCGCGGTACTGACGGTCATCAACGCGCTGGTCGATTTCGTCGCGCGTTTTCCGAACCCGCATCCCCTGCTGGTGGTGGCCGGGCAGGACTTTGGTAAAGCTCTGGGCATGTTGTTGCGCCCACAGCTACAACAACTCCCGTTGGCAGTCATTGACGAAGTGATTGTCCGCGCGGGGGACTATATCGACATTGGTACGCCTCTTTTTGGCGGATCGGTTGTGCCGGTGACGGTGAAATCACTCGCATTTCCTTCCTGAATACGGTAGTTATCAGGCGTGGCGCTGGGTGGTGGGGTGTTAGTGGGAATATATCCGGCTGTGTATCCGGTGAAAGTGAATGGTCTGGCAGGATGAAATTAACGCTTTTGTGGCGAAAATGTTTTGGTGTGTTTTAGCACAACCCTGAAGAAAGAATAAAAATAAAAAAGGAAAAAACCAAAACCAGAAAAAGAAGAGAACCGGAAAGAGAGGAAAAAGAGAAAACAAAAAAAGAAAGAACACTTCAATTTTCGCGGTTTTTTCGGTATCGTCGCAAGTTTTCGCCATTAGAATTTCATCAGAAAAACATATAGCCATTAGCTCAACTTATCAAGGTTGTGTGATTTTTGCTCGATTATAAGTTGTGCTAATTATGGTTTGATGATTATTAATAGATTTAATAATGATGGTATAAAAACCCGTCGCGGGTCCTGGTGGAGTTAACCAAAGAGCATCAGACAGATCAGCATTGTGATAAAAATTATGGCTTGCCCGATAGCAAATAGCATAAATACCAGGTATATAAGCCTTCTCATTTGTTTTTCTTCCCCAAAAACACAGCAACACGCGAAACAGGTGAAAAACTGCCACGCCAACTCTAACGGCTGCAATAATAAGAGCAAGCAAAAAACAATAAATTATGTTAAACACGGTGTGCGACCGTCTTTGAAGGTCCGCCAGTCTGTTCCCCTGGCGTGGGATTTGGTTAACGGCGGCGACCCTGGAGCATTCCGCCCGGCCTGGTTGATTCTCTCTGCATCAACCGCATCGCTGTATTCTCAATCGTCTGCTGCAATGCCTTGCTATCCTGTTCGGTCCAACCGTTTTGTGGGTAAACGGTTATAGGCGCGTTTATGCTAACGTTACCGCCACCAATATCACGACCAGGAATGATGCGACCATTCTCACCCGGAATCATGTACTGCCGTCCGTTATTGGTCTGGAATAGTTCAGGTACTTTGTTTTCACCGACTCGATACATATTGCCGCCATTAACCGCGCCGCCGTTGTAGCGACGTCCGCCAAATAGGCTTGTAATGCCAGTCATTAATGCCGACATCGCAGACATCGCCACCATCGGGGCCGTACCCATTGTCGCGGTTGCTGTCGCCGCTGCTGCTGGGGCCATTGATGATGCGATTGATGCGCCTGTTGCCGCTGCCGTTGCAGTAGCTGATGCGGAGGCTGATTTCTGCGCAACCTCACCCATAACAAGCTGTTTAACGTATTCCGCCCCCATCTGCGCAAGGCTTCCAACAACCTGGTTGATAATGGTCGTTCCGATGTTAGCAAGTGATTCCTGGAACGATTGAGATCCGTTAAGCAGTCCGGTAAATGCGCTACCAGCACCGGAAGCGAGGCCATCAATCATGTTACCTACAAGCGCGTTAGTATCGCTTTGCGCCTGCCATTGCTGCCACTGAAGGTTAAGAATTCGTTCTTTGTGGTCGATCTCTGCTTGCCGCATGGTTGCCTCAGTGACGCCTAAATCGAGCATCATTTGCTTGCGAACATTCCATTCGTTCATCACCTGCTGGATTGGGTCAACACGGCCTTTTAGCTTATCTTCCCGGCTGACAAGATTATCCCATCCGGCTTGCTGTTTGCGTTGCGCCTCCGTTCTCAGGAGTCCGGCCCACGCTGCGTTATATTGTTCTGTGCTGATTTTGCCAGCTTCCATTGCTGCATTTAGCGCTTCCTGGTCTTCTTTTAGTTTACGCTGTGCTGCGCCCTCTACGTTGTACTTGTCAGCTACACCTTGCCCGCGTTTCTGAAGCTGTTCAAGTTCGCGTTGCGCCTGTTTCGCCGCCTGTTTCGCCGCGCTTTCTGCCTGTTTGGCTGCTCGTTCTTTCTCCCTGGCGTTCTCTTCTTCCTTGCGTTTGTTCTCCTCCAATTCCTTTGTTTCTTCTCGCATCTGGACAAGCCTATCGTGATCCGCCTTCGTTAACTTGCCCTCAGCCAGCGCCATATCAAGCGCAGCGTTCTCATTGCCTTTTAGCTTCTCTTGCTTGATCTGCTCCTGTTTAATCAGCATTTCGCCAGTGGCAATTGCTGCCGCAGACGCCCCAGCATTCAGTGCCTCGTTTAACGCCGTTTGACGCTCTTCTGCTGTTAGCACCTCGTTGCTGTAGCGGAGTAGCGCATCAATGTATTTTTCTAACTCAACACGACCAAGCTCAGTAGCTGGCTGCATCGCTTTGAGTATGCTTAACAGGCTTTGAGCTTCATAGGAAGACGGGTTTTTGCGGAACTGCGCCATAGCGTTATAAAGCGCCATCGCTTCACCCTCGGTGATCCTGTACTTGTCCCCCAGTCCTTCAACAACGGCTGATAACTGTTTGCCAAGCGTCGCACCAAATGCGCCTTCCTTGCTTAGTTTGTTGAGCACTTCGCTTAATGAGTTGCCGGATATACCCAGCTCATCCAGTTCTCTTGCCACCGTTCCCAGGTCGCCACCTTTCAGCCATCCAGCATTGGAAAATTCAGTGATTGCCTTGCCTGCTTCTTTCGTCTCTTTCTGTAGCGTATCCAGCGCGCGAACCGCCTGGTCTTTCATCACGGCGGCGGCAATGGCGTTGTTCTGTGTGGCTTCGAAGTAGGCATCACTAAAGGCATTCACGCCTTGAGTGGATTTGCCGATCACGGCGTCGATTGATGATAAGGCCTCTTTCATCCTGTCAGCGCTATCCGTGGCGTCATCCATGTTATCCGTAAGGCTGTTGGCAATTGCCCCGCCAATAGCCATGACCGCACCCATGACCGCACCGCCAGTACCAAATGCAGCGACAAGCTGCGCCCCTTGAACGGCAAAGGCCTGGATGGCATTACCGCCCATCTGAAGTTGTGTAGCAAGGTCTGCTATCTGGTAGGATGCGTTTTTGATTGCAAATGAGAAATTTGATTTTACTGCGGCAGACGTTTTGGTCATCTGCGTATTCAGTTTTTTGACGCCGTTATCAGCACGTTTTGCGCCACGCTCAATGGCATCAAAAGCCTGATTCGCTTCTTCTTGTGCCATCAGTAGCTTACCCGTGCGGGCGTCCACCTCATAGTAAATGGTCCCAAGATTTCCACTCATGATATTGCTATCCGCGTTGTGCGGACACCTCCAAAATTGTTGTTTACTCTGATAATTTCACATTGAAACAGTTTATTGCCGCTTCACTGTCTTCGTATTCCGGTTTGCTTCAACCAATCACAAAAAGCATCGCTTAATAGAATCAATTGCTTATAAAGCTGCATTAGCCATACTTCTTTGGGATTGATACTGAAAATCAAGTTTTTCCAGTAAAATCAGTACTGATATATACCCATGTCGTTTTTCACATAATGTATCTAATGCGCACTATTGATATATTCCGCCAGTCTGGATGCCCCTGGCGTTGGCTGCGCGCCCGCTTGTCCGAAAATTACTGGCGGCGCGGGATGGTTTCCAGTTCTTGCCCTGGTACGTTGCGCTCATGGTGTAGGCGTCGTTGCAGTTCAATCTTCCGTTGCTGGCGTGCGGCTTGTTCCATTGAGTCGGTTGTATCGGCGGCGGCAAGGCTATCAAGGCCATCAATCTGACAGTAACCAACAACCAGATCCGTAGTCGGCTTCATCAGTCCCAGCATCATTTCCTCACACGGCGGCGCGGTACGGGTACGGATAAGCGCATCATCGACGATCTCGAAGGCCCAACAATTAATCAGATCGTCCAGTTCGAAATCTTCCATCAGTCCGTCGTCTACGTCTTCCTGGCAGCGTTCAATATTAACGGCTCGCCACATCGCGATATCCTGCTTTGTCCACTGGCTGAATGGCTTAAGCTGTAGTTGTCTATCTTTTTCTTCCGGCGTTAAAGATGCCTTTTTCCCGGCCTTAAACAAGCCCTGTGCGTCGTCTTTACCACCAGTCTTGTGTTTACCCATAAAGCTCATTTGTCACCCCCGTTGAATGGATTGTTTTTGCTCTCAAGCAATTTGGCACGACCTAACAAAGTGCGGGCTAATGCCTCAGCCTGTTTTAATTTCAGTGGCGCGTCTTCCGCTTCCAGATCTACATCTCTGATAGCTTCAACAGCTTGCTCTGCTGCGTCCTGGGCGTGAATCCACTTAAAAATACCGATGTGCTCTCTGAAATCTGGATGTTCATATTGCCACCGCATTAAAGTGCGTAACGATGGCATGTCTGGCATCTTCGCGATCTCACGTAGGCTATGGCCTTCCGCTACCAACAAACAAATTTCTTCCGCCAGCGCGATGGTATATTTGGCCCTTTTTCTCGCTAACCTGTTGCCATTTACAGGCAAGTTATTGATTTCTTTATCTTCAGTCTCCACATTTACCCCCGGTTAAACTGTCGCTAAGATGTCGCTAAGGCTCACTAACAGTTAGCTAAGCTATCGCTAAGGGGCGATTAACCTGTCGGAGGTGCCGGGTGTCCTACAACACCCGGCATTAACATCATGAAAAAGACCCGTACAGCCAATTTGCACCATCTTTATCATGAACCCTTACCCGAAAACCTGAAGCTCACGCCGAAGGTCGAAGTGGATAATGTTCATCAACGACAGACAACGGATGTCTATGAACATGCTTTAACGATTACCGCCTGGCAGCAGATTTACGATCAGCTGCATCCGGGCAAGTTTCATGGTGAATTTACGGAAATTCTACTCGATGATATTCAGGTTTTTCGTGAATACACCGGTCTGGCGCTGCGTCAGTCGTGCCTGGTCTGGCCGAACTCGTTCTGGTTTGGCATTCCGGCGACGCGCGATGAGCAGGGATTTATCGGTTCGCAATGTCTGGGAAGCGCGGAAATCGCCACCCGCCCTGGTGGCACTGAATTTGAACTGAGCACGCCGGATGATTACACGATCCTGGGCGTGGTGCTTTCTGAAGATGTCATCACCCGGCAGGCTAACTTTTTGCATAACCCGGATCGGGTATTACATATGTTGCGTAACCAGTCGGCGCTGGAAGTGAAAGAGCAGCATAAAGCCGCGCTGTGGGGCTTTGTCCAACAGGCGCTGGCGACGTTTTGCGAGAATCCGGAAAATCTCCATCAGCCTGCAGTGCGAAAAGTGCTGGGGGATAATTTGCTAATGGCGATGGGGGCCATGCTGGAAGAAGCGCAACCAATGGTGACGGCGGAAAGCATCAGTCATCAGAGTTACCGTCGATTGCTTTCCCGCGCCCGTGAATATGTGCTGGAAAACATGTCCGAACCGGTGACGGTGCTGGATTTGTGTAATCAACTGCATGTCAGCCGCCGCACGCTACAAAACGCGTTTCACGCTATTTTAGGCATTGGCCCGAACGCGTGGCTGAAACGCATTCGCCTGAACGCCGTACGCCGCGAACTGATAAGTCCGTGGTCGCAAAGTATGACGGTAAAAGACGCCGCCATGCAGTGGGGATTCTGGCATCTGGGGCAATTTGCCACGGATTACCAGCAGCTGTTTGCCGAGAAGCCGTCGTTGACGTTGCATCAGCGGATGCGGGAATGGGGGTGAGGGAGTTACACCCAATCCCTGACCTTAATAAACTCACTTAACGCCGCTTCTGGGCTGCCATCTTTTGGCTGATAATCATACTCCCAGCGTACCAGTGGCGGCATTGACATCAGGATCGACTCGGTGCGCCCGCCAGTTTGCAGGCCAAACAGAGTGCCGCGATCCCAGACCAGATTGAACTCGACATAACGACCGCGACGGTAGAGCTGAAAATTGCGCTCGCGCTCGCCGTAGGCCATCGCTTTACGTCGCTCTACAATTGGTAAATAAGCGTCGGTGTAGCCTTTGCCTACCGCCTGCATAAAGGCAAAACAGTGGTCGAAATCTGGCGTGTTCAGATCATCAAAGAACAGCCCGCCAATACCGCGCTGTTCGTTGCGATGTTTGAGGTAGAAGTAATCGTCGCACCACTTTTTGTAACGGGGATAAACGTCTTCACCAAATGGCAGGCACAGGTCACGGGCGGTGCGGTGCCAGTGAATGGCGTCTTCTTCAAAACCATAGAAAGGGGTTAAATCGAAGCCGCCGCCAAACCACCAGACGGGCTCTGCACCCGGTTTTTCGGCAATAAAAAAACGCACATTCGCGTGGCTGGTGGGAACATACGGGTTATGCGGATGCACTACCAGTGAAACGCCCATCGCCTCGAAACTGCGCCCGGCAAGTTCCGGGCGATGAGCGGTGGCGGAAGCTGGCATCGCCTCGCCGTGGACGTGAGAAAAGTTGACGCCTGCCTGTTCGAAAACACCACCATTACGCAACACCCGACTACGCCCGCCGCCGCCAGCTTCGCGCTGCCAACTATCTTCGACAAATTCTGCGCCATCGACGGCGGTCAGCTGCTGACAAATCGTATCCTGAAGGTTGAGCAGAAACTGTTTAACCTGGTGTGCGTCGGGTTTCATAACTTATCGCTTTTTCGAATGTGCTTTCTGGTTGTCGAACCAGTGGAAATAACTGATCACGCCTTCAGCAATCGCTGTGGCGATTTTCTGACGAAACGCCGCCGTGCCTAACAGCCGCTCTTCTTCCGGGTTGGTGATAAACGAGGTTTCCACCAGCACCGAAGGAACCGACGGCGATTTCAACACCACAAACGCGGCTTGTTCGGTGTTGCGGCTGTGCAGTTTATGCACCGGCTTAATCTTTTTCAGAATATGCGAGCCGAGCGTCAGGCTGTTTTTAATAGTATCGGTTTGCACCAGATCAAACAGCACTTGCTGCAATAGGTGATCCTTGTCAGTCGCCTTTTTACCGGCAACTTCATCGGCGCGGTTTTCGCGTTCAGACAGGTATTTCGCCATTGCGCTACTTGCCCCACGGTTAGAGAGGGCAAATACCGAAGCACCGGCAGCTTTCGGGTTGGTAAAGCCATCGGCATGAATTGACATAAACAGATCTGCGCCATGTTTATGGGCGATTTCAACGCGATCGTAAAGTGGGATAAACGTATCGCCAGAACGCGTTAAACGCGCATCAATCCCATGATTACGCAAAATGGAACGGACGTTTTTAGCAATCGCCAGCACCACATGTTTTTCTTTCGAACCGTTGCGTCCGATCGCTCCGGTATCAATTCCGCCGTGGCCTGGATCGAGAACAACGACACGTTTGCCGCCAGATTTTTTGGCTTTCGGCTTGCTGTGTCCGTTGCTGGTTTTTAAAGGTTCGTCTTTGGCGATGGCTTGCGACATTCCTGACAACGTCAGGGCAGCCAAACCGGCTTTCAGCACCTGGCGGCGCGAAGTGAGTGTTTTTAGTGGTTTAAAAGTGCTCATACGGCCTGAGTTGTAATAATAAAGTTCCAGATGTTATATCGTATCGCGTAATCCGTTACGACGGTTTGATGTTGAGAATTGTTTTACTTTTCATTTCAATAGTTGACAACTCCCCATTATGCCACTTTTTCAACCGATTTTCGTCAGATATTGGCTAATTCGACCGTTCACGCCATAATCAGCCTTTTAACCCGCAAAAAGGTAACGAATACCATGGAGATACGCGTATTTCGCCAGGAAGATTTCGAAGAGGTCATCACCCTTTGGGAGCGTTGCGACTTGCTGCGTCCGTGGAACGATCCGGAAATGGACATCGAGCGTAAGATGAACCATGACGTCAGTTTGTTTCTGGTCGCTGAGGTAAACGGTGAAGTGGTCGGAACGGTGATGGGCGGTTATGACGGGCATCGCGGGTCTGCTTATTATCTTGGCGTGCATCCAGAGTTTCGTGGGCGTGGGATTGCCAATGCGTTGCTTAATCGGCTGGAGAAAAAGCTGATTGCTCGTGGCTGCCCGAAAATTCAGATCAATGTGCCGGAAGATAACGACATGGTGCTCGGAATGTATGAACGCCTGGGATATGAACACGCCGACGTGCTGAGTCTGGGTAAGCGTTTGATTGAAGATGAAGAGTACTGAGTTCCATCCTGTCCATTATGATGCGCACGGACGCCTGCGTTTACCCTTGCTCTTCTGGCTTGTGCTATTGCTTCAGGCGCGAACCTGGGTGCTGTTTGTCATTGCCGGTGCGTCGCGTGAGCAGGGTACTGCGCTGCTAAATCTGTTTTATCCCGATCACGATAATTTCTGGCTGGGGCTGATTCCTGGCATTCCGGCGGTGCTGGCGTTTTTGTTGAGCGGTCGGCGGCTACGTTTCCTCGCACCTGGCGTGTACTCTATTTTCTGTTGCTGTTGGCGCAGGTGGTTTTACTTTGCTGGCAACCGTGGCTGTGGCTGAACGGTGAATCCGTTAGCGGTATCGGTCTGGCGCTGGTAGTGGCGGATATTGTGGCGTTAATCTGGCTGCTGACCAATCGACGTTTACGCGCTTGTTTTAATGAAGTAAAAGAATAACGGCACTTTTTGGTGAATTTGCACTCCAAGCAACGTTATTGAATAACCAAAGGAAGTGACATGAAATCGCTGCGTTTAATGTTATGCGCTATGCCATTGATGCTGACCGGCTGTTCCACGATGTCGTCAGTTAACTGGTCTGCCGCTAACCCGTGGAACTGGTTTGGGTCGTCCACCAAAGTGAGCGAGCAGGGCATTGGTGAATTAACGGCGTCCACACCACTGCAAGAACAAGCCATTGCCGATGCGCTTGATGGCGATTATCGCCTGCGCAGCGGAATGAAAACCGCGAACGGCAACGTGGTGCGCTTTTTTGAAGTGATGAAGGGCGACAACGTGGCGATGGTGATTAACGGCGATCAAGGCACGATCAGTCGCATTGACGTGCTGGATAGCGATATTCCTGCTGACACCGGTGTTAAAATCGGTACACCGTTTAGCGACCTTTACAGCAAAGCATTTGGCAATTGCCAAAAAGCTGATAGTGATGATAATCGTGCCGTCGAATGTAAAGCCGAAGGCAGTCAACATATTAGCTACCAGTTCAGCGGGGAATGGAGTGGTCCTGAAGGGTTAATGCCTTCGGACGATACCCTGAAAAACTGGAAAGTCAGTAAAATTATCTGGCGGCGTTAATTTGCGTCTGAACAAACCGCCGCCGCGAAAAAACACGTAAAATAGCGCTCAACAATGCCACGGATTGCGTGGCATTATTATTTTCAGGAGGAACAATGTCTCAGGTTCAGAGTGGCATTTTGCCAGAACATTGCCGCGCGGCGATTTGGATCGAAGCCAACGTGAAAGGGGAAGTTGACGCCCTGCGTGCGGCCAGTAAAACATTTGCCGACAAACTGGCAACTTTTGAAGCGAAATTCCCGGACGCGCATCTTGGTGCGGTGGTTGCCTTTGGTAACAACACCTGGCGCGCTCTGAGCGGCGGCGTTGGGGCAGAAGAGCTGAAAGATTTTCCGGGCTACGGTAAAGGCCTTGCGCCGACGACCCAGTTCGATGTGTTGATCCACATTCTTTCTCTGCGTCACGACGTAAACTTCTCTGTCGCCCAGGCGGCGATGGAAGCCTTTGGTGACTGCATTGAAGTGAAAGAAGAGATCCACGGCTTCCGTTGGGTTGAAGAGCGTGACCTGAGCGGCTTTGTTGACGGTACGGAAAACCCGGCGGGTGAAGAGACGCGTCGCGAAGTGGCGGTTATCAAAGACGGCGTGGATGCGGGCGGCAGCTATGTGTTTGTCCAGCGTTGGGAACACAACCTGAAGCAGCTCAACCGGATGAGCGTTCACGATCAGGAGATGATGATCGGGCGCACCAAAGAGGCCAACGAAGAGATCGACGGCGACGAACGTCCGGAAACCTCTCACCTCACCCGCGTTGATCTGAAAGAAGATGGCAAAGGGCTGAAGATTGTTCGCCAGAGCCTGCCGTACGGCACTGCCAGTGGCACTCACGGTCTGTACTTCTGCGCCTACTGCGCGCGTCTGCATAACATTGAGCAGCAACTGCTGAGCATGTTTGGCGATACCGATGGTAAGCGTGATGCGATGTTGCGTTTCACCAAACCGGTAACCGGCGGCTATTATTTCGCACCGTCGCTGGACAAGTTGATGGCGCTGTAAGCGTTTCTGATTCATTGATTAAAGGCCAGGCAGTAACATTACTGACTGGCCTCAGATTGTTGACCAAGTGCGCGTTGTACACGCCGGATGCGGCGTGAACGCCTTATCCGGCCTACGAAATCGTGCTAATTCAATATATTGTGGGCTCCACGTAGGCCTGATAAGCGTAGCGCATCAGGCTGTTTTGCGTTTGTCAGCACTCTCAGACCAGCCAGTAACATTACTGACTGGCCTTTTTATTACTTTTGCTTTAACGCCGCATACACCTGATCAACTACCCAACCATACGTTGCAATCGGCAGCTGACCGCTTTCGAACATATTGGGATTCTTTTGCGGATCGGCAACCGGCGAATGTGGCTTGTTGCTTAACATCACAATCGCCATATGATTCACCGGATCGATAACGGTCACCGTTCCGGTCCAGCCAGTGTGACCGTAGGTTTGCGGGCTTGCCAGCGTGCCAAACGTCGGCGTCATGGTGGCATTACCATTCACGCGCCAGCCGAGGCCAAAAGTGGCATCTTCCTTAGAGCTGGTGGTGAACATCTTCACCGTTTCCGCACTGAACAGCTGCACATCGCCATAGCCCCCGCCGTTCAGCATCGTTTGCATTAACACCGCAATATCGCCGGTATTGGAAAACAAACCTGCGTGCCCGGAAACGCCGCCCATCGAATAAAAGGCTTTTTCATCGTGCACCTGACCCCAGAGAGTGGAGGTGCGGATATTCGGGAAATGGATCACGCCATCGCGGGTATTGCCGTTCAATTCCGTGGCGGCAATTTGTTGCGGTTTAAAGCCTTTCAGCAGCGGGTTAAATACCGTATGTGTCAGGCCGAGCGGGCGATAAATCGACTCTTCAACATAGCGGTCAAGCGGCTGACCGGTGACCGACTCGACGATAAATCCAAGCAGCATATAATCGACATCACTGTAAATATGCTTGCTGCCGGGCTGATACTCTAGCGGCGTGCGCTTGATCATCTCCAGCGTCTGGCCTTTATCCTGGGAATATAACGCGCCCGCGACCGCTTTATTCGGGTATTGCGGATCTGCCGGGAAACCGCCGCTGTGATGCAGCAGGTCAGAAATCCGCAGGGTGTTTTTGCCTTTAATGGTGTCATTTGGACTATCGGCAAACCCCGGAATATATTTCGCAATCCGATCGTCAGGATGCAGTTTGCCTTCGCTCATCAGCTTTTGCAGGGCGAAGTTCGTGGCGTACATTTTGGTGTTTGAGGCCAGGTCATACAGCGTCCCGGTGGTGGCTTTGACAGGCTGTTCCATCAACACGCTGCCATCGTACTTTTTCGCCGCTCCCCAGGCTTTGCGATACACAATCTGATTATCTTTAATGATCAGCAGGTTTACGCCGGGATAACCGGCGTCCACTTGCTGGCTAATCCAGCGATCCATCTGGTTAAGCCGTTCGACGTTGAACCCTGCTTTCTCTGGCGAACTTTCTGTCAGAACAGGGTATTTTGCGGCGCTGACGCTACAACTAACAGCCAGCAGAGAAAGATAGAGCATTGTCCGTTTCATGATATCAGTCCAGATTGACGTTACGGCAGCCAAAGAGCGTGGTGAAAATAAACCCGCAAACCCATGCCACCAGAATCCCGCCAGCATAAACCGCCATTGCCGGAAGGATGCCTTGTGCGGAAGTCATCAGCGGCAGCGCCACCAGACCAGACGGCCCAAAGGCGCTGTTTAAGCCCATCGGCAGACCCCACCAGGCTATCAGGCCGATAAACAAACCGCCCGCTGCGCCGCCTAAACAGGCGGTAATAAACGGTTTCATGCGGGGCAGGGTGACGCCGTAAATCAACGGTTCACCAACGCCCAGCAGACCGGGAATAATCGCCCCGCGTACCTGACTGCGTAATGCACTGTGCGGTTGCGCCCGCCAGTAGAGTGCCAGCGCCGCGCCCACCTGGCCCGCGCCTGCCATTGAAAGGATGGGAAATAAGCTGTTGAATCCCTGGCTGTCCATTAACGCGAGGTAAACAGGAATAAAGCCCTGATGCACGCCAAATACCACGGCGATCAGGAACAGCCCGGCTAAAACCGCACAACCGAACGGATTACTGTTCAGGTGCATAAACAGCCATGACATACCTTCGAATAACCAGCCACCCAGCGGCATAATGATCAGGTACGCAAGCGTAGCGGTGATCAGCAGGGTGATTAACGAGGTCAGCAGCATGTCGAGATCGTCCGGCATAAAGCGGCGCACCATGCCTTCAATGCGGGCGCAGGCCCACGCGGCAATCAGCACGCCGATAATATTGCCGCGCGGATCGATGGGCAGACCAAAGAAATCGTGAAAACCGGCGTAGTAACCGGTGGTTGCAGCGGGGTTATAACCGAGCAAAAAGAGTGCGGCAATAATTGCGCCATTGACGCCCGTGCCGCCAAATGCCTGGGCGGCGTTATAGCCCACCAGAATCACCAGGAAAGTGAACAAACCTTTGCTGAACACCTTCATAAAATTCAGCGCGTCGGGTAGCGTGCCCTGAGCATCTGCCGGAACGTGCATCACCGTGGCAATTAACGTCGCTATCCCCAGCAGCAGACCGGCGGCAATAAAACCGGGGATCAGCGGCGTGAAGATGGTGGCGAATTTGGCGAGAAATTGTTGCACGCCGGAGGTTTGTTTGGCTTTTAACTGACGTTTGTTCTGGGCGGCGATTTCTGCGGCATCCTGTACCGGTGCCTCGCCCAGCAGCTCGCTCATCGCTTTTGCGGCACGATGCGCTTTACCAGGCCCAAAAACGACCTGCACCTGGTCGCTGGTCAAAATGACGCCCTTCACGCCTTCCAGCGTTTTGATATTGGGATCAACCAGTGAACTGTCATGTACACCCAGACGCAGGCGCGTCATACAGTTACCACAACTGGCGATATTTCCCGGTCCGCCGACACGGGTAAGGATGGTGTTCAGAAGTTCACTGCTGATCTCTTTGGCCATGGGTTATTCCTTGTCTAAAACCTGACGAATAAAGCCGCCGTGTTGATCCAGGCGTTTTTTAGCTTCTGCGGCATCGAGATTTTTCAGCACCATCACAATGGCCGTTTTACAGTTGCGCTCGCAGGCAATTAACGCCGCTTCCGCTTGTTCGGCATTACATCCGGTGGCGTTTTTAACGATATTGACCTGGCGCACATGCAGTTTTTCGTTGGTGGCGACCACATCGACCATCAGGTTGCCGAACACTTTGCCAGATTTAATCATCAGCCCGGTGGAAAGCATATTGAGCACCAGTTTCTGCGCTGTGCCTGCTTTCATTCGCGAAGAACCAGTGACCACTTCGGCACCTACAATCGGTGTAATGGCAAACTCGGCGGTGGTGGAAACGGCACTCCCCGGATTACAGGAAATTCCCACTGTGCGGCAGCCGAGCTGGCGTGCGTATTCCAGTCCGGCAATCACATACGGCGTGCGACCGCTGGCAGCAATGCCAACCACCACATCCTGTGTCGTTAAATTAATATTTTTCAGATCGTTAACACCACCTTCCCGGCTATCTTCAGCGCCTTCCACCGCGTGCTGAATGGCATATTCGCCTCCAGCAATCAAACCAACCACCAGACCCGGTTTCACGCCGTAGGTGGGCGGACATTCGCTGGCATCCAGAATCCCCAGACGACCGGATGTTCCCGCACCGAGATAAATCAGACGACCGCCGCCGCTGACCTGGGCGTGGATAACATCGATCGCCGCGGCGATATCCGGCAGGACGCGCTCAACGGCAAGCGGTACGGTTTTATCTTCATCGTTGATAATCCGGCACATTTCCAGCGTCGATACGCGGTCAATTTCAGCCGAGGCGGTGTTCGAGCCTTCAGTAATCATCTTTTCTAGTTGCATCGGTGGTGACCTTACTATTTACGATCAAATAATTGCAGATGTATGGAATCATATATCCCGAATTGACAGACTTAAAGGAATCATTGAGTCTACACTCGCAGAGTGTGAAGAGCGTCATAAGAACTTAAGCGGAATTTATGCTGCCAGCCCAGGAGAGTGGAAGATGTTGTACCTGACGAAAATAAGCAATGCGGGGAGTGAATTCACCGAAAACGAGCAAAAAATCGCTGACTTTCTGCAGGCCAACGTGAGTGAGCTGCAATCCGTTTCTTCACGGCAGATGGCGAAACAGCTCGGCATTAGCCAGTCGAGCATAGTGAAATTTGCCCAAAAACTCGGCGCGCAAGGATTTACTGAATTGCGTATGGCGTTAATAGGCGAATACAGTGCCAGCCGGGAGAAAACGAATGCCACGGCGCTGCACCTGCACAGTTCGATTACCAGTGATGATTCGCTGGAAGTCATTGCCCGCAAATTGAATCGCGAAAAAGAGCTGGCGCTGGAGCAAACCTGTGCGTTGTTCGACTACGCGCGGCTGCAAAAAATCATTGAGGTCATCAGTAAAGCACCGTTTATCCAGATAACGGGCCTGGGCGGATCGGCGCTGGTGGGGCGCGATCTGTCGTTCAAACTGATGAAAATTGGCTATCGCGTGGCCTGCGAAGCCGACACGCACGTACAAGCCACCGTTTCCCAGGCGTTGAAAAAAGGCGATGTACAAATCGCTATCTCTTACAGCGGCAGTAAAAAAGAGATTGTCTTATGCGCAGAAGCGGCACGAAAGCAGGGGGCAACGGTGATTGCCATTACTTCTCTGGCTGATTCTCCGCTGCGGCGGCTGGCGCATTTCACGCTCGATACCGTTTCCGGTGAAACCGAATGGCGTAGCTCGTCGATGTCTACCCGCACGGCGCAAAATTCTGTTACCGATTTACTGTTTGTTGGTCTTGTGCAACTCAATGATGTGGAGTCATTGAAAATGATTCAGCGCAGCAGTGAGCTAACACAACGCCTGAAATGATGCATAAAGCAGCGACTGGATTGAGATTTTCCTGAATTAGTGAGCTGATCCGCAGCAATATTTTGTTTATCCTGTATTTTCAGAGGGAATGGAGTGTAACGCTCTGTATTAACAAGGAGAGCATTAAAATGGGTAAACTCACGGGCAAGACAGCACTGATTACGGGCGCATTGCAGGGAATTGGCGAAGGAATTGCCAGAACTTTTGCGCGTCATGGCGCAAACCTAATCTTGCTGGATATCTCCCCTGAGATCGAAAAGCTGGCGGACGAACTGTGTGGTCGTGGTCATCGCTGTACGGCGGTTGTCGCCGATGTGCGTGACCCGGCGTCGGTAGCCGCAGCTATCAAACGCGCGAAGGAAAAAGAAGGGCGCATTGATATCCTGGTGAATAACGCAGGCGTTTGTCGTCTGGGCAGTTTCCTCGATATGAGCGATGACGATCGCGATTTCCATATTGACATCAATATTAAAGGCGTATGGAACGTCACGAAGGCGGTGCTGCCGGAGATGATTGCCCGCAAAGATGGTCGCATTGTGATGATGTCTTCGGTCACTGGCGATATGGTGGCCGATCCGGGTGAAACGGCGTACGCCTTAACGAAAGCGGCGATTGTTGGCCTGACAAAATCGCTGGCGGTGGAGTATGCGCAGTCTGGTATTCGCGTTAACGCCATATGCCCTGGATACGTTCGCACACCAATGGCGGAAAGCATTGCCCGCCAGTCGAACCCGGAAGATCCAGAATCGGTGCTGACTGAAATGGCGAAAGCAATCCCGATGCGTCGCCTCGCCGATCCGTTGGAAGTCGGCGAACTGGCGGCCTTCCTCGCATCGGATGAATCCAGCTATTTAACCGGTACACAGAATGTGATTGATGGCGGCAGCACACTGCCGGAGACGGTCAGCGTCGGTATCTGATTCACCTCTGTTTCCTCCCTGCATGTGTGGGGAGGATTTCGTCTTATTCCCTTTTCAACTTCCAAATCACCAAACGGTATATAAAACCGTTACTCCTTTCACGTCCGTTATAAATATGATGGCTATTAGAAAGTCATTAAATTTATAAGGGTGCGCAATGGCCGTTAACTTACTGAAAAAGAACTCACTCGCGCTGGTCGCTTCTCTGCTGCTGGCGGGCCATGTACAGGCAACGGAACTGCTGAACAGTTCTTATGACGTCTCCCGCGAGCTGTTTGCCGCCCTGAACCCGCCGTTTGAACAGCAATGGGCCAAAGATAACGGCGGCGACAAACTGACGATAAAACAATCTCATGCCGGGTCATCAAAACAGGCGCTGGCAATTTTGCAGGGCTTAAAAGCCGACGTTGTCACTTATAACCAGGTGACCGACGTACAAATTCTGCACGATAAAGGCAAGCTTATCCCGGCGGACTGGCAGTCGCGCCTGCCGAATAATAGCTCGCCGTTCTACTCCACCATGGGCTTCCTGGTGCGTAAGGGCAACCCGAAGAATATCCACGACTGGAACGACCTGGTGCGCTCCGACGTGAAGCTGATTTTCCCGAACCCGAAAACGTCGGGTAACGCGCGTTATACCTATCTGGCGGCATGGGGCGCAGCGGATAAAGCTGACGGTGGCGACAAAGCCAAAACCGAACAGTTTATGACCCAGTTCCTGAAAAACGTTGAAGTGTTCGATACTGGCGGTCGTGGCGCGACCACCACTTTTGCCGAGCGCGGCCTGGGCGATGTGCTGATCAGCTTCGAGTCGGAAGTGAACAACATCCGCAAACAGTATGAAGCGCAGGGCTTTGAAGTGGTGATTCCGAAAACCAACATTCTGGCGGAATTCCCGGTGGCGTGGGTCGATAAAAACGTGCAGGCCAACGGTACGGAAAAAGCAGCAAAAGCCTACCTGAACTGGCTCTACAGCCCGCAGGCGCAGACCATCATCACCGACTATTACTACCGCGTAAATAACCCGGAAGTCATGGACAAACTGAAAAACAAATTCCCGCAGACCGAGCTGTTCCGCGTGGAAGACAAATTTGGCTCCTGGCCGGAAGTGATGAAAACCCACTTCACCAGCGGCGGCGAGTTAGACAAGCTGTTAGCGGCGGGGCGTAATTAATGTTTGCAGTTTCATCAAGACGCGTGCTGCCGGGCTTTACCTTAAGCCTCGGCACCAGTCTGCTGTTTGTTTGCCTGATTTTGCTCCTGCCACTCTCCGCGCTGGTGATGCAGCTGGCCCAGATGAGCTGGGCGCAGTACTGGGAGGTGATCACCAACCCGCAGGTGGTCGCAGCCTACAAAGTGACGCTGCTGTCGGCGTTTGTGGCATCGATTTTTAACGGCGTTTTCGGTCTGCTGATGGCGTGGATCTTAACTCGTTATCGCTTCCCTGGCCGCACGCTGCTTGATGCGCTGATGGATTTACCCTTTGCGCTGCCAACGGCAGTCGCCGGTTTAACGCTGGCCTCGCTCTTTTCCGTGAACGGTTTTTACGGTGAATGGCTGGCGAAGTTTGATATCAAAGTCACCTACACCTGGCTTGGGATTGCGGTGGCGATGGCCTTTACCAGCATTCCGTTTGTGGTGCGTACCGTGCAGCCGGTGCTGGAAGAGTTAGGCCCGGAATATGAAGAAGCGGCGGAAACGCTTGGTGCAACGCGCTGGCAGAGTTTCTGCAAAGTGGTGCTGCCGGAACTTTCTCCGGCGCTGGTGGCGGGTGTGGCGTTGTCGTTTACCCGTAGTCTTGGTGAGTTTGGCGCGGTGATATTTATCGCCGGGAACATCGCCTGGAAGACGGAAGTGACGTCGCTGATGATTTTTGTGCGCTTGCAGGAGTTTGATTACCCGGCGGCGAGCGCGATTGCTTCGGTGATCCTCGCGGCATCTCTGCTGCTGCTGTTCTCAATTAACACTCTGCAAAGTCGCTTTGGTCGGCGTGTGGTAGGTCATTAATGGCGGAAGTTACCCAATTGAAGCGTTATGACGCGCGCCCGATTAACTGGGGCAAATGGTTTCTAATTGGCATCGGGATGCTGGTTTCGGCGTTCATCCTGCTGGTGCCGATGATTTATATCTTCGTACAGGCGTTCAGCAAAGGGCTGATGCCGGTTTTACAGAATCTGGCCGATCCGGATATGCTGCACGCCATCTGGCTGACGGTGATGATCGCGCTGATTGCCGTACCGGTAAACCTGGTGTTCGGCATTCTGCTGGCCTGGCTGGTGACGCGCTTTAACTTCCCTGGACGCCAGTTACTGCTGACGCTACTGGACATTCCGTTTGCCGTATCGCCGGTGGTTGCCGGTCTGGTGTATCTGCTGTTCTACGGCTCTAACGGCCCGCTGGGCGGTTGGCTGGATGAACATAATCTGCAAATTATGTTCTCCTGGCCGGGAATGGTGCTGGTCACCATCTTCGTGACGTGTCCGTTTGTGGTGCGCGAACTGGTGCCGGTGATGTTAAGCCAGGGCAGTCAGGAAGACGAGGCGGCGATTTTGCTTGGCGCGTCTGGCTGGCAGATGTTCCGTCGTGTCACATTGCCGAACATCCGCTGGGCGCTGCTTTATGGCGTAGTGCTGACCAACGCCCGCGCGATTGGCGAGTTTGGCGCGGTGTCGGTGGTTTCCGGCTCGATTCGCGGCGAAACACTTTCGCTGCCGTTACAGATTGAATTGCTGGAGCAGGACTACAACACCGTCGGCTCCTTTACTGCCGCCGCGCTGTTGACGCTGATGGCGATTATCACCCTGTTTTTAAAGAGTATGTTGCAGTGGCGCCTGGAGAATCAGGAAAAACGCGCGCAGCAGGAGGAACATCATGAGCATTGAGATTGCCAATATTAAGAAGTCTTTTGGTCGCACCCAGGTGCTGAACGATATCTCACTGGATATTCCTTCAGGTCAGATGGCCGCGTTGCTGGGGCCGTCCGGTTCCGGGAAAACCACGCTGCTGCGCATTATCGCCGGGCTGGAGCATCAAACCAGCGGGCATATTCGCTTCCACGGCACCGACGTGAGCCGCCTGCACGCGCGCGATCGTAAAGTCGGTTTCGTGTTCCAGCATTACGCGCTGTTCCGCCATATGACGGTATTCGACAATATCGCTTTTGGCCTGACGGTGCTGCCGCGTCGCGAGCGCCCGAATGCCGCAGCCATCAAAGCGAAAGTGACAAAATTGCTGGAAATGGTCCAGCTTGCGCATCTGGCGGATCGTTATCCGGCGCAGCTTTCCGGCGGCCAGAAACAGCGTGTGGCGCTGGCGCGCGCGCTGGCTGTAGAACCGCAAATTCTGCTGCTTGATGAACCGTTTGGCGCGCTGGATGCGCAGGTGCGTAAAGAGCTGCGTCGCTGGCTGCGTCAACTGCATGAAGAGCTGAAATTCACCAGCGTGTTTGTGACCCACGACCAGGAAGAGGCGACCGAAGTAGCCGATCGTGTAGTGGTGATGAGTCAGGGGAATATTGAACAGGCTGATGCGCCGAATCAGGTATGGCGCGAACCAGCGACCCGTTTTGTACTCGAATTTATGGGCGAAGTGAACCGCCTGCAGGGAACCATTCGCGGCGGGCAGTTCCATGTTGGCGCACATCGCTGGCCGCTGGGCTACACACCTGCTTATCAGGGGCCGGTGGATCTCTTCCTGCGCCCGTGGGAAGTGGATATCAGCCGCCGTACCAGTCTCGATTCGCCGCTGCCGGTACAGGTACTGGAAGCCAGCCCGAAAGGTCACTACACCCAATTAGTGGTGCAGCCGCTGGGGTGGTACAACGAACCGCTGACGGTCGTGATGCATGGCGACGATGCCCCGCAGCGTGGCGAGCGTTTATTCGTTGGTCTGCAACATGCGCGGCTGTATAACGGCGACGAGCGTATCGAAACCCGCGATGAGGAACTTGCTCTCGCACAAAGCGCCTGATAGGTTGAGTGAATGTTAAACGCCCGGAGGCGCTTCCCGCGATCCGGGCTTTTTAATGGCAAGGTTTGTAACCTGTAGACCTGATAAGACGCGCAAGCGTCGCATCAGGCAACACCACGTATGGATAGAGATCGTGAGTACATTAGAACAAACAATAGGCAATACGCCTCTGGTGAAGTTGCAGCGAATGGGGCCGGATAACGGCAGTGAAGTGTGGTTAAAACTGGAAGGCAATAACCCGGCAGGTTCGGTGAAAGATCGTGCGGCACTTTCGATGATCGTCGAGGCGGAAAAGCGCGGGGAAATTAAACCGGGTGATGTCTTAATCGAAGCCACCAGTGGTAACACCGGCATTGCGCTGGCAATGATTGCCGCGCTGAAAGGCTATCGCATGAAATTGCTGATGCCCGACAACATGAGCCAGGAACGCCGTGCGGCGATGCGTGCTTATGGTGCGGAACTGATTCTTGTCACCAAAGAGCAGGGCATGGAAGGTGCGCGCGATCTGGCGCTGGAGATGGCGAATCGTGGCGAAGGAAAGCTGCTCGATCAGTTTAATAATCCCGATAACCCTTACGCCCATTACACCACTACCGGGCCGGAAATCTGGCAGCAAACCGGCGGGCGCATTACCCATTTTGTCTCCAGCATGGGAACAACCGGCACTATCACCGGCGTTTCACGCTTTATGCGCGAACAATCCAAACCAGTAACGATTGTTGGCCTGCAGCCGGAAGAAGGCAGCAGTATTCCCGGCATTCGCCGCTGGCCTGCGGAATATCTGCCGGGGATTTTCAACGCTTCTCTGGTGGATGAGGTGCTGGATATTCATCAGCGCGATGCAGAAAACACCATGCGCGAACTGGCAGTGCGGGAAGGAATATTCTGTGGCGTCAGCTCCGGCGGCGCGGTTGCCGGAGCACTGCGGGTGGCAAAAGCTAACCCTGGTGCGGTGGTGGTAGCGATCATCTGCGATCGTGGCGATCGCTACCTTTCCACCGGGGTGTTTGGGGAAGAGCATTTTAGCCAGGGGGCGGGGATTTAAGATTATTGCGCAGGCACCGTTTTATCCGTCTGCGCAATTAGCGCATGTAAAAAAGGCTGTGCGTTCTCATCGCTCTTACCGGGGATCTTCACAATATACGGCTTCCCGGTAATCGATGACGACGAAGCAACCTTATCAATAAACTGCTCGGCAGTGTCAATGCGGTTACGGGTATTGCCGAGCTTCAGACGCAGATGAGAAACCGCTTCATAGCAGGTATGTTCATCACCGTTGCGCACAAATATCAAATCCTTTTTCTGTGCTAATCCCTCCAGCATGGCGTTGATGCGGGCTTCTTCATGGGCAGTTAACTTCGCGTAAACGGGGAGTGTCATTAGTAGTGTAATGACCAGACAAATGATTTTCTTCATTGAATTACCTTATCCTTGTTTTGTGATAGCCGATTTGACTGCCAGAATCAGGTAAAGTTTCGGTTGGATTACGATGAGGATCATCGGCAAGGAGAAAAAATTAAATGAGTAGTTTGTTGTTGTTTAACGATAAGAGTAGGGCACTGCAGGCGGATATCGTCGCCGTGCAGTCGCAGGTGGTTTACGGCAGCGTGGGCAACAGCATTGCCGTGCCTGCTATCAAACAGAACGGCCTGAATGTCTTTGCCGTGCCGACGGTATTGCTGAGCAATACGCCGCATTATGACACTTTCTACGGTGGTGCGATTCCGGACGAATGGTTTAGCGGCTATTTGCGTGCGCTTCAGGAGCGTGATGCGCTGCGCCAACTTCGTGCTGTAACCACGGGCTATATGGGAACGGCATCGCAAATCAAAATCCTTGCCGAGTGGCTGACTGCGCTACGCAAAGACCATCCTGACCTATTGATCATGGTCGATCCGGTGATTGGCGATATTGATAGCGGAATTTATGTCAAACCTGACCTTCCCGAAGCGTATCGACAATATTTACTGCCGCTGGCGCAGGGAATTACCCCCAATATCTTTGAGTTGGAAATCCTGACCGGTAAAAATTGCCGCGATCTCGACAGTGCCATTGCTGCCGCAAAAAGTCTGCTTTCAGACACATTAAAATGGGTGGTGGTTACCAGCGCCTCCGGTAATGAAGAAAATCAGGAGATGCAGGTTGTGGTGGTCACTGCCGACAGCGTGAATGTCATTTCCCATTCACGGGTAAAAACCGACCTGAAAGGGACTGGCGACCTGTTTTGTGCTCAGCTCATCAGTGGCTTGCTGAAAGGGAAGGCGTTAACCGATGCAGTGCACCGAGCGGGGTTGCGCGTACTGGAAGTGATGCGCTACACCCAGCAGCATGAGAGCGATGAATTGATTTTGCCGCCGCTGGCGGAAGCATAAAAAAATGGCGCCGATGGGCGCCATTTTTCACTGCGGCAAGAATTACTTCTTGATGCGGATAACCGGGGTTTCACCCACGGTTACGCTACCGGACAGTTTGATCAGTTCTTTGATTTCGTCCATGTTGGAGATAACAACCGGAGTCAGGGTAGACTTGGCTTTCTCTTCCAGCAGCGGCAGATCAAATTCAATGACAGTATCGCCAACTTTCACGCGCTGACCTTCTTCAGCAATACGCTTGAAGCCTTCGCCTTTCAGTTCAACGGTGTCGATACCGAAGTGGACGAACAGTTCAACGCCGCTATCAGATTCGATAGAGAATGCGTGGTTGGTTTCAAAGATTTTACCAATGGTGCCGTCTACTGGCGCGACCATTTTGTTACCCGTTGGTTTGATAGCAATACCATCACCAACGATTTTTTCCGCAAAAACGACATCCGGCACGTCTTCGATATTGACGATCTCGCCAGAGAGCGGAGCAATGATCTCAATAGTTCCGGTATCCTTCTTGTCGTCGGAAACCAGAGATTTCAGTTTATCGAACAAACCCATGATCTTCTCCTAAGCAGTAAATTGGGCCGCATCTCGTGGATTAGCAGATTGTTTTTTCTTCAATGAACTTGTTAACCAGCGTCATTAACTCGTCCGTTGTCGGTTGAGCAAGAGCCTGCTCTGCTAACACCTTCGCATCTTCGAAGTTCGTGTTACGGATAATCTTCTTAATGCGCGGGATAGAAATGGCGCTCATAGAGAATTCGTCCAGACCCATCCCCAGCAACAGAAGTGTAGCACGTTCATCGCCAGCAAGCTCACCACACATGCCAGTCCATTTGCCTTCAGCATGAGAAGCATCAATAACTTGCTTGATCAAGTTCAGCACGGACGGTGACATTGGCTGGTAAAGGTGTGAAATCATATCATTACCACGGTCAACTGCCAGAGTGTACTGCGTTAAATCATTGGTGCCGATACTAAAGAAATCAACTTCTTTGGCTAAATGACGTGCAATTGTTGCGGCAGCCGGTGTTTCCACCATTACGCCGATTTCAATTGACTCGTCAAACGCTTTACCTTCGTCGCGCAGTTCCTGTTTGTAGATTTCGATCTCTTTGCGCAGTGCACGCACTTCTTCAACAGAGATGATCATCGGGAACATAATGCGCAATTTACCGAAAGCCGAGGCACGCAGGATAGCGCGGAGCTGATCGCGCAGGATCTCTCTACGATCCATCGCGATACGGATAGCGCGCCAGCCGAGGAACGGGTTCTCTTCTTTCGGGAAGTTCATGTATGGCAGCTCTTTGTCGCCGCCGATGTCCATGGTACGAACGATAACCGCTTGCGAGCCACACGCTTCAGCCACTGCTTTGTAAGCAGCAAACTGTTCTTCTTCAGTGGGCAGTGCGTCGCGGTCCATGAACAGGAACTCAGTACGATACAGACCAACGCCTTCAGCGCCGTTACGCTCTGCACCTTCAACGTCACGAACCGTACCAATGTTAGCGCATACTTCTACCTGGTGACCGTCCAGCGTAATAGCTGGCAGATCTTTCAGTTTAGCAAGCTCTGCTTTTTCAGAAGCCACTTGCTCCTGAACAGCGCGCATTTTATCAATAACTTCGTTGGTTGGATTGACGTAAACCTGATTATTTACGGCATCCAGAATCAGATAGTCGTCATTTTTCACCTGAGAGGTGACGCTACCGGTACCCACGATAGCAGGTAGTTCCAGAGAACGCGCCATGATAGAGGTGTGGGAAGTACGGCCACCCGCGTCGGTGATGAAACCCAGCACCTTCTTCAGGTTCAGCTGTGCGGTTTCGGACGGCGTCAGGTCAGCGGCAACCAGAATGACTTCATCCTGAATGGCGCTCAGGTCGATAATCTTCAGGCCCAGGATGTTGCGCAGCAGGCGCTTACCGATATCACGTACGTCAGCCGCACGTTCTTTCAGGTATTCATCATCCAGCTCTTCCAGGGCAGAAGCCTGACTTTCGATAACTTCATGAGCAGCTGCGTCAGCTGTCATGTGCTTATCTTTAATCAGGGCTATGATTTCCTGCTCCAGCTCCTCATCTTCGAGCAGCATAATATGCCCTTCAAAGATGGCTTCTTTTTCTTCACCGAACGTTTCACCAGCTTTCGTTTTGATCGTTTCCAGCTGGGCTGATGCCTTGGCACGACCGCTCAGAAAACGTTCAACTTCCTGATCAACCTGGTCGGCAGAAATTTTTTTCCGGTCAATGACAATTTCGTCTTCTTTCAGAAGCAGAGCTTTACCGAAAGCGATACCCGGGGATGCTAAAATGCCTGAAATCATAACCCTACCTTACTTGTGACTGATTTTTAAAAGAACCCGGGAAATTACTCGAGTTCCGCCATCAGTTTAACCAGATGTTCAACCGCTTTCTGCTCGTCTTCGCCTTCTGCGGAGATAGTCACAACGGTACCTTGAGTCAGGCCCAGAGTCTGCAGTTTAAACAGGCTTTTCGCGCTGGCGCTTTTGCCGTTGGAAGTCACAGTAATTTCAGAAGTGAAGCCCTTAGCTTCTTTTACAAACTGGGCAGCAGGGCGGGTGTGCAGACCGTTCGGAGCGGTAATGGTAACTTCTTGCTGGAACATTGTATTTCCCCAACTTATAGGTTTAGTGTTGTGGAACTAAAGTCTAGCCTGGCGGTTCGACTTTAGCCTGTATTGTTAGCGCCAGTTTTTAACAGACGCGACGCACGAAGAGCGCAATACAGTCCATTGCTGGCGGGTGTTGACCGCTGACGTTTCGTACGTCATTAAACATTATGCCGCTAAAGGAAGAATTGAACCAAATCATAAAATCGATTCAGCTTTGGCTTTTCCTGTAACGATTAATTTCGCGCATCAAAATAATTAGTCTGGTTAAATACCAGTTCCGACAGGCTGAATCAATGCCAGGAGGGGCGAAAGTTTGAAGCAGGCCACAAAAAAGCACCTAAAAAGGTGCTTTTTTACGCATTTTTAACAAGCTGGCATTACTGTTGCAATTCTTTCTCAGTGAAGAGATCGGCAAACAATGCGGTGCTTAAATAACGCTCACCCGATGATGGTAGAATAACCACAATATTCTTGTTGGTAAAGCTTTCATCTTCTTGTAGTTTCAACGCCGCGGCAACAGCTGCTCCAGAAGAGATACCTGCAAGAATACCTTCTTCTTCCATCAGACGACGCGCGGTAGAAATCGCTTCTTCATTGGTGATGCCAATGACTTTATCGACCAGCTTGAGATCGAGGTTAGCCGGGATAAAACCAGCGCCAATACCCTGAATTTTATGCGGGCCAGGTTTAATCTCTTCACCTGCCAGCGCCTGGGCGATAACTGGAGAATCGGTTGGCTCAACGGCGACAGAGATAAGATCGGTCTTGCCTTTGGTGCCTTTAATGTAGCGGCTGACGCCAGTCAGCGTACCGCCAGTCCCAACGCCAGCAATAAATACATCAACCTGACCGTCGGTATCTTCCCATATCTCCGGACCGGTGGTCTTTTCGTGAATTTCAGGGTTTGCCGGATTGCTGAATTGTTGCAGCAGCAGGTATTTCTCTGGATTGCTGGCGACAATTTCTTCTGCTTTTTGGATTGCGCCTTTCATGCCTTTAGCACCTTCCGTCAGCACCAGGTTTGCACCTAACGCTTTCAGCAGCTTGCGGCGTTCAATACTCATGGTTTCTGGCATGGTCAGGGTGAGTTTGTAACCGCGAGCGGCAGCTACATAGGCCAGTGCAATCCCGGTATTACCGCTGGTCGGTTCAACCAGTTCAACGCCTGGTTTCAGCACGCCGCGCTTTTCGGCATCCCAAATCATGTTGGCACCGATACGGCACTTAACGCTGAAGCTGGGGTTACGAGATTCCACCTTCGCCAGAATGCGTCCGTTACCGATGCGATTCAGGCGAACCAGCGGCGTGTGACCGATAGTCAGCGAGTTATCTTCAAAAATCTTACTCATGGCCTGTCCTTAACTGTATGAAATTGGGATACAACAGGTAGCATACCCGCTCAGAGAATATGCGGAAGTAAGGATTTAGCATATCTATATACAGAAGGGAAATAATGACATGCAAGATGGAATAAGGGGCGGCATAAGCCACCCCTGTTTCACACAAACGGTTTACAAAATAACCGGTAGATTGTTACCGCCACATCGCGTGTTTATCGCGATAGCAATCGACCCACATCGCCGTCGCGCCACAAACGGCAACGGGCATGATGAACAGATTAAGCAGCGGGATCATCGTAAACAGGCTGGTTAAAGCACCAAACTGCATATTGGTGATTTTGCGTGTGCGCAGGGCGGTGCGCATCTCTTTAAACGGCACTTTGTGGTTATCGAAGGGGTAATCGCAATACTGGATGGCTAACATCCAGGCGCTAAACAGGAACCACAGTACCGGCGCGACGGTTTGCCCAATACCAGGGATGAAGTAAAGAATTAGTAATACAATTGCGCGCGGCAGATACCAGGCAAATTTTTGCCATTCGCGTTTCATGATTCGCGGCACATCTTTCATGATACCGAAAATCCCGGTATCTGGCGGTGTAGCGCCAGTCAATCGTGCTTCCAGTTGTTCAGCCAATAAACCGTTAAACGGAGCGGCAATCCAGTTAGCAATCGTGGAGAAGAAATAGCCAAACACTAACAGCACAGAGATGACAGCCAGAGGCCACAACAGATAACTCAGCCATTGTAGCCAGTCCGGAACGTAACTCATGAGAGTCGGGATCCAGACATCGAGCTGTGTAAAGAGCCACCAGAATGCGCCCCCCATCAACAAAATATTGACCAGCAGCGGTAAAATAACGAAACGCCGAATCCCAGGTTGCGAGACGAGCTTCCAGCCTTGCGCAAAATAGTAAAAACCGCTGCGTGGGGCAGATGTGAATGATGAAACCATAATCAGGATGAGCTCCTTTTGACCAATCCCAGGAAAATTCTGCGTATTTTACCGGGTAATTGCGCAATGGACAGTTAGGATATGTTCGAAAAAACAGCAAAAAGCACGATTTCATCTATCTTTGTGCTGTGAAAGTTAATAGTGCACTTGCACTTGAGGTAATCGGCAAATACTCTTAGTGAGTAAATGTTTGCCGTGGTGGCAAGGTGTTAGAACAACAGAGAATATAATGATGCAGGATTTGCGTCTGATATTAATCATTGTTGGCGCGATCGCCATAATCGCTTTACTGGTACATGGTTTCTGGACCAGCCGTAAAGAACGATCTTCTATGTTCCGCGATCGGCCATTAAAACGAATGAAGTCAAAACGTGACGACGATTCTTATGACGAGGATGTCGAAGATGATGAGGGCGTTGGTGAGGTTCGTGTTCACCGCGTGAATCATGCCCCGGCTAACGCTCAGGAGCATGAGGCTGCTCGTCCGTCGCCGCAACACCAGTACCAACCGCCTTATGCGTCTGCGCAGCCGCGTCAACCGGTCCAGCAGCCGCCTGAAGCGCAGGTACCGCCGCAACATGCTCCGCATCCAGCGCAGCCGGTGCAGCAGCCTGCCTATCAGCCGCAGCCTGAACAGCCGTTGCAGCAGCCAGTTTCGCCACAGGTCGCGCCAGCGCCGCAGCCTGTGCATTCAGCACCGCAACCGGCACAACAGGCTTTCCAGCCTGCAGAACCCGTAGCGGCACCACAGCCTGAGCCTGTAGCGGAACCTGCTCCAGTTATGGATAAACCGAAGCGCAAAGAAGCGGTGATTATCATGAACGTCGCGGCGCATCACGGTAGCGAGCTAAACGGTGAACTGCTTCTTAACAGCATTCAACAAGCGGGCTTCATTTTTGGCGATATGAATATTTACCATCGTCATCTTAGCCCGGATGGCAGCGGCCCGGCGTTATTCAGCCTGGCGAATATGGTGAAACCGGGAACCTTTGATCCTGAAATGAAGGATTTCACTACTCCGGGTGTCACTATCTTTATGCAGGTACCGTCTTACGGTGACGAGCTGCAGAACTTCAAGCTGATGCTGCAATCTGCGCAGCATATTGCCGATGAAGTGGGCGGTGTCGTGCTTGACGATCAGCGCCGTATGATGACTCCGCAGAAATTGCGCGAGTACCAGGACATCATCCGCGAAGTCAAAGACGCCAACGCCTGATACACTTAAGGCAAATTAACTCCTCTTCGAACCCCCGCTTGTCGGGGGTTTTTAGCATTGATGGTGCGATATGGAATCAATCGAACAACAACTGACAGAACTGCGAACGACGCTTCGCCATCATGAATATCTTTATCATGTGATGGATGCGCCGGAAATTCCCGACGCTGAATACGACAGGCTGATGCGCGAACTGCGCGAGCTGGAAACCAAACATCCAGAACTGATTACGCCTGATTCGCCTACTCAACGTGTAGGCGCTGCGCCGCTGGCGGCTTTCAGCCAGATACGCCATGAAGTACCAATGCTGTCACTGGATAACGTTTTTGATGAAGAAAGCTTTCTTGCTTTCAACAAACGTGTGCAGGACCGTCTGAAAAACAACGAGAAAGTCACCTGGTGCTGTGAGCTGAAGCTGGATGGTCTTGCCGTCAGTATTCTGTATGAAAATGGCGTTTTAGTCAGTGCCGCGACCCGTGGCGATGGCACCACCGGGGAAGATATCACGTCTAATGTGCGTACTATTCGCGCCATTCCGCTGAAGCTGCACGGAGAGAATATCCCGGCGCGTCTGGAAGTGCGTGGTGAAGTGTTCCTGCCGCAGGCGGGGTTCGAAAAGATTAACGAAGATGCGCGACGCACGGGCGGGAAAGTGTTTGCTAACCCACGTAATGCGGCAGCTGGTTCACTGCGTCAGCTTGATCCGCGTATTACAGCGAAGCGACCGCTCACTTTTTTCTGCTATGGCGTTGGTGTTCTGGAAGGTGGCGAGCTGCCGGATACTCATCTTGGCCGTTTACTGCAATTTAAAAAGTGGGGGTTGCCGGTCAGCGATCGGGTAACGCTTTGTGAATCGGCGGAAGAAGTGCTGGCGTTCTATCACAAAGTGGAAGAAGACCGCCCGACGCTGGGCTTTGATATCGACGGCGTGGTGATTAAGGTCAACTCACTGGCACAGCAGGAGCAGCTTGGCTTTGTCGCGCGTGCCCCGCGCTGGGCGGTAGCGTTTAAATTCCCGGCGCAGGAGCAGATGACCTTTGTGCGTGACGTCGAGTTTCAGGTTGGGCGTACTGGCGCGATTACGCCTGTTGCGCGTCTGGAACCTGTCCATGTTGCAGGCGTGCTGGTGAGTAACGCAACCTTACACAATGCGGATGAAATCGAACGTCTTGGTTTACGCATTGGCGATAAAGTGGTGATTCGCCGCGCTGGCGACGTGATCCCGCAGGTGGTTAACGTCGTGCTTTCTGAACGCCCGGAAGATACCCGTGAGGTTGTATTCCCGACGCATTGTCCGGTATGTGGTTCTGACGTTGAGCGTGTGGAAGGTGAAGCGGTTGCCCGCTGTACCGGTGGCCTGATTTGCGGTGCGCAGCGTAAAGAGTCGCTGAAACACTTTGTTTCCCGCCGTGCGATGGATGTTGACGGAATGGGCGACAAAATCATCGATCAGCTGGTTGAAAAAGAATATGTCCATACTCCGGCAGATCTGTTCAAACTCACCGCAGGCAAACTGACCGGACTGGAGCGTATGGGGCCAAAATCGGCACAAAACGTGGTTAACGCGCTGGAAAAAGCGAAAGAAACCACCTTTGCTCGCTTCCTCTATGCACTTGGCATCCGTGAAGTCGGCGAGGCCACCGCAGCAGGTCTGGCGGCATATTTCGGCACGCTGGAAGCGCTGGAAGCCGCTTCGATTGAAGAGCTGCAAAAGGTGCCTGATGTTGGCATTGTCGTTGCATCCCACGTTCACAACTTCTTTGCCGAAGAAAGCAACCGCAATGTCATCAGCGAGCTGTTGGCGGAAGGTGTTCACTGGCCTGCGCCGATCGTTATCAACGCGGAAGAGATTGACAGCCCGTTTGCTGGTAAAACCGTGGTGCTTACGGGCAGCTTAAGCCAGATGTCGCGTGATGACGCTAAAGCTCGACTGGTCGAACTGGGCGCGAAAGTCGCGGGCAGCGTGTCGAAGAAAACCGATCTGGTGATAGCGGGTGAAGCTGCAGGATCTAAACTGGCGAAGGCGCAGGAACTGGGCATTGAAGTCATCGACGAAGCGGAAATGCTGCGTTTGCTGGGTAGCTGAGATGGAAAAAGAGCAGCTGATTGAAATAGCCAATACGATAATGCCGTTTGGCAAATACAAAGGGCGTCGCTTAATCGACCTGCCGGAGGAGTATCTGCTGTGGTTTGCCCGCAAAGATGAGTTCCCGGCAGGGAAGCTCGGTGAGCTAATGCAAATCACGCTGCTGATTAAAACCGAGGGGCTGACGCAACTGGTCCAGCCCCTGAAGCGTCCGCTTTAAGCTTTATCGGCGCTGCTTTCCTGCTGCGCCTGTAACTGTTCGGTCTGGCGTTTGTATCGACGCGCCAGCACCGCACAGACCATCAATTGGATCTGATGGAAAATCATCAGGGGCAGCACCATCATACCGATCACCGATGTGGGGAACAGAATGTTTGCCATCGGGATGCCATTTGCCAGACTCTTTTTCGAACCACAAAAGACGATAGTAATTTCATCTGCCTTATTGAAGCTCAGTCGGCGTGCCATAAAGACGTTAACTACAATCACGATAGCCAGAAGAACGCAGCTGACCACCACGATAAACAGCAATGATCCCCAGCCAACTTTATGCCAGATACCATTAACGACGGCTTCGCTGAACGCTGTATAAACCACCAACAGAATGGACGTCTGGTCAGTTTTCGCAATCCATTTTTTATTGCGCGACACCCAGTCACCAATCCACGGCCGGGAAAGATGCCCCAACACAAACGGCAGCAGCAGTTGCAGCATAATTTTACCGACCTGCTCAAGGCTGCCCCCTGCACCGTGAACATTCATCACCAGACCAACCAGCAATGGTGAAAGGAAAATCCCCAGCAGGCTGGATGCCGACGCAGAACAAACCGCTGCCGCGACGTTACCGCCCGCCATTGACGTGAAGGCGATTGCAGACTGCACGGTAGCCGGGAGAATGCACAAGTAGAGAAAACCGGAGTAGAGCATCGGGTCGACATTTACCGGTTTCCACCAGGCAAACAGTACACCCAGAATCGGAAACAGCACGAAGGTGCTGCACATTACCCACAAATGCAGTCGCCAGTGACCACCGCCAGCAATAATCGCCTCACGCGACAACTTCGCGCCGTGCATAAAGAACAGCAGGGCAATAGCTGCGGTGGTCAGATTTTCAAAGAAGGGGACGAAATCGCCTCTGGCCGGAAAGAAAGAGGCCAGCAACACCACCGTGATCAGGGTTAAGGTGAAAGGATCGAGGATACGAAAAAGTTTCATAAAGACTCCAGATGATCGATGGTTCTATTGTGCTTCTTCCAGTTTGAGAAATAAAATTGATTTATTGCATCCATTCATGAAGAAAACAGATGAATTATTCTTTAAAACAATTAAAGGTTTTCGTCACAGTAGCGCAGGAGAAAAGTTTTAGTCGTGCAGGAGAGCGTATCGGCCTGAGCCAGTCGGCAGTGAGTCACAGTGTGAAGGAACTGGAAAATCATACTGGTGTTCGCCTGCTGGACAGAACCACGCGTGAAGTGGTGCTTACAGATGCAGGGCAGCAGCTGGCTTTGCGTCTTGAGCGACTGCTGGATGAACTGAACAGCACGTTGCGCGATACCGGGCGTATGGGGCAACAACTGAGCGGAAAAGTTCGGGTCGCTGCCAGCCAGACCATTTCCGCGCATCTTATTCCGCAATGCATTGCTGAAAGCCATCGCCGCTATCCAGATATTCAGTTTGTCCTGCACGATCGTCCGCAGCAGTGGGTAATGGAAAGTATTCGCCAGGGAGATGTCGATTTTGGCATCGTCATCGATCCAGGCCCAGTGGGCGATCTGCAATGTGAAGCGATTCTTTCCGAGCCTTTCTTTCTGCTTTGCCATCGCGATAGCGCTTTGGCCGTGGAAGATTATGTACCCTGGCAGGCATTACAGGGAGCGAAATTGGTGTTGCAGGATTACGCGTCAGGCAGCCGACCGCTGATTGACGCAGCGCTGGCGCGCAATGGTATTCAGGCGAATATTGTGCAGGAGATTGGACATCCGGCGACGCTGTTCCCGATGGTAGCCGCAGGCATCGGCATCAGTATTCTTCCCGCACTGGCGCTACCATTGCCTGAAGGTAGCCCACTGGTGGTAAAGCGCATTACGCCGGTTGTTGAACGCCAGTTGATGCTGGTGCGCAGGAAGAACCGTTCACTTTCCACCGCCGCTGAAGCTTTATGGGACGTGGTACGAGACCAGGGCAATGCGCTAATGGCTGGGCGGGAAGGGGATCCGTTGTATCAGATATAGAGTGAATTCATACTGCCGGGAGCCCCGGCAGTAATCAATCAGAAGTTAAATTTGATGGAGTAGATTATCGCATCCTGGTAAAAATCTTCGCCCAGTTTGTCATCCGCATATCGATACTGAATCCCCGTAGTAATGTGTGATGTTGCATTCCACCACAGTGCAACTGCGCCATTCAGCCCTTCTTTACCGCCATTACCCGCTGCATAGGTAGCGTCACGGTCAAACTCGTACTCGTTCCAGTTGGTAAGAGTGAATTTCTCGCTGCCCAGCATAAAGTTGTAACCTGCAACCCAGCCGGCGACATAGCCGTTGTCGCCAGTGTAATAGGTTTGATCTGTATAACGCTTAGCAAAGAACGGTTTGAACCACCAACCGCTGCCGGTGAAATTGTAGCCGATACCGTACAGGAACATATCGTCGTGGAAATTCACGCGATTCGCAGAACCGTAGGTGCCATACGCATGCAAGTAGAGATTAAATCCGGTGTCACCCAGGTAAATACGGTTGGTATTTTTAAAGGTATAACGCTGCTCGCTACCTGGTTTATTATGGCGACCGTTATAGAAGTTTTCCCAGTCGAAGAACCCGTACATTTCTCCCCAACTAAAGTTAGCGCCACCTTCAAATTCAAGATAACCAAAATCATCTTTGTGTGATTTGGTCGACGATTTTTCGGTAGTCCGGCTGGTCCAGTCCAGATAATGCACGCCGATATCTGCAAAACCGCCTTTAAATTCTGCATGAGATACAACAGGTATCGCTAATATAGAGGAAAGTGTCAGAGTTAAAAGATGTTTTTTCATAGCATAATTCCCTATGCCGATCGTTATTAGTAGATTGCTTAATAAAGTGGTTTGCTAAAAACGACATATTGTTAATGCAAAGGAATTAATATCGCCAATACAGTTTTTACCGTGGATTAATAGAGAAAAGATATAAATCCATCGATATCGAATCGCTATTGAATGCGTGAGAAAAGTGTATTGGTAAGAGCCGGGACAACCTCGCTATAAAAAGGCGTTAGATTCCACCCTACAGAAAAAGGATATGTATGTCTCAGGTTCAATTTTCTCATAACCCGCTGTTTTGCATAGATATTATCAAGACTTATAAACCTGATTTCACGCCACGAGTGGCCTTTATTTTAGGTTCCGGGCTCGGCGCGCTGGCCGATCAGATTGAGAACGCTGTCGCAATTTCCTACGAAAAGCTGCCGGGCTTCCCGGTAAGTACGGTACATGGTCATGCGGGGGAGTTAGTGCTGGGCCATCTCCAGGGCGTACCGGTGGTATGTATGAAAGGTCGCGGACATTTCTACGAAGGTCGTGGAATGACCATTATGACTGACGCAATTCGTACCTTTAAGCTGCTGGGCTGCGAGCTACTGTTCTGCACCAATGCGGCAGGCTCGCTGCGTCCGGAAGTGGGGGCAGGCAGCCTGGTCGCATTGAAAGATCATATCAACACCATGCCCGGTACGCCGATGGTGGGTCTTAACGATGATCGTTTTGGAGAGCGCTTCTTCTCACTGGCAAATGCCTACGATGCGGAATACCGCGCACTGTTACAAAAAGTGGCGAAAGAAGAGGGTTTCCCTCTGACGGAGGGCGTGTTCGTCTCGTATCCGGGGCCGAATTTCGAGACTGCGGCGGAAATTCGCATGATGCAAATTATTGGTGGGGATGTTGTTGGTATGTCTGTGGTGCCTGAGGTTATTTCAGCTCGCCATTGCGACCTTAAAGTCGTTGCGGTCTCTGCGATTACCAATATGGCGGAAGGTTTAAGCGATGTGAAATTGTCACATGCGCAAACGCTGGCGGCTGCGGAGCTCTCTAAGCAGAACTTCATCAACCTTATTTGTGGCTTTCTGCGCAAAATTGCCTGAGAAAAACAATAAGAAACGGCCTCGCGGGTGAGGCCAAATGATGCGACAAGGAAACGATTATGAGCATCGCGATGCGCTTAAAGGTAATGTCCTTTTTGCAATATTTTATCTGGGGGAGCTGGCTGGTTACCCTCGGCTCTTACATGATTAATACTCTTCATTTCACCGGCGCTAATGTTGGCATGGTTTACAGTTCCAAAGGGATCGCCGCGATTATTATGCCTGGTATAATGGGGATCATCGCAGACAAATGGCTGCGCGCAGAACGTGCATACATGCTGTGTCACCTGGTGTGTGCGGGCGTACTTTTTTATGCGGCATCCGTAACTGATCCGGATATGATGTTTTGGGTGATGTTAGTCAATGCGATGGCGTTTATGCCGACTATTGCGTTATCGAACAGCGTCTCTTATTCCTGTCTTGCCCAGGCAGGGCTTGACCCGGTGACCGCTTTCCCGCCCATTCGCGTTTTTGGTACGGTGGGGTTCATTGTCGCGATGTGGGCAGTAAGCCTGCTGCATCTGGAATTGAGTAGTCTGCAGCTGTATATCGCGTCCGGTGCGTCATTGCTGCTGTCGGCTTATGCGCTGACTTTGCCGAAGATTCCGGTTGCGGAGAAAAAAGCGACCACATCGCTTGCCAGCAAGCTGGGTCTGGATGCCTTCGTGCTGTTTAAAAATCCACGCATGGCCATCTTTTTCCTCTTTGCCATGATGCTGGGTGCGGTACTGCAAATTACCAACGTTTTTGGTAATCCGTTCCTACATGATTTCGCCCGTAACCCGGAGTTTGCTGACAGTTTTGTGGTGAAATATCCCTCCATTTTACTGTCAGTTTCACAGATGGCAGAAGTGGGCTTTATACTGACTATCCCATTCTTTTTAAAGCGATTTGGCATTAAAACCGTCATGCTGATGAGTATGGTGGCCTGGACGCTGCGCTTTGGCTTCTTCGCCTATGGCGATCCGTCAACAACCGGATTTATTTTGCTGCTGCTGTCGATGATTGTTTATGGCTGTGCATTCGATTTCTTCAATATTTCTGGTTCGGTATTTGTCGAACAGGAAGTTGATTCCAGCATTCGTGCCAGCGCGCAGGGGCTCTTTATGACCATGGTAAATGGTGTCGGCGCATGGGTTGGCTCGATTCTGAGTGGCATGGCAGTAGATTACTTTTCGGTGGATGGCGTAAAAGACTGGCAAACTATCTGGCTGGTGTTTGCAGGATATGCTCTTTTTCTCGCAGTGATATTTTTCTTTGGGTTTAAATATAATCATGACCCTGAAAAGATAAAGCATCGAGCGGTGACTCATTAAAAGGATTCGCGGCTCTGCTCTTCAGAGCTGCTTTTATGATAAAGGTTAATTAGTGAAAGATATTTTATTTTCTTCCGGCGTTGGTTTTGGTATTGGTGCTTTGTTTACAATCGTGCGCTTGCCTATTCCTGTACCAAATGTATTACCGGGTATATTATCCATTGTGTTTATGTATGTCGGATATCTGGTGGTGAAATACTTTATGCCATGATAATTTAATACGATGTATTTATTATATGGAGCACTTAATTATGGAACGCGTATACAGAACAGATCTTAAGTTGCTCCGTTATTTTCTTGCCGTAGCGGAAGAGTTGCATTTTGGCCGCGCAGCAGCGCGTTTAAATATGTCTCAGCCTCCGCTCAGCATTCATATTAAAGAGCTGGAAAATCAACTCGGCACGCAGCTTTTTATTCGCCATTCGCGCAGCGTCGTACTGACACACGCGGGCAAAATCTTGATGGAAGAATCGCGTCGATTGCTGGTGAATGCTAATAATGTATTGGCTCGGATTGAACAAATAGGTCGGGGAGAAGCAGGGCGGATTGAACTCGGCGTAGTGGGAACGGCAATGTGGGGACGGATGCGCCCGGTTATGCGGCGATTCCTCAGGGAAAATCCTAACGTTGACGTTCTTTTTCGCGAAAAGATGCCCGCGATGCAAATGGCCTTGCTGGAACGCCGCGAACTTGATGCCGGGATCTGGCGAATGGCGACAGAACCACCGACTGGTTTTACCAGCTTACGGTTGCATGAATCGGCGTTTCTGGTGGCGATGCCTGAAGAGCATCATCTCTCATCATTTTCCACCGTCCCGCTGGAAGCGCTACGTGACGAGTATTTTGTTACAATGCCGCCCGTTTACACTGACTGGGATTTTTTGCAGCGAGTTTGCCAGCAGGTGGGATTTTCACCGGTTGTTATTCGCGAAGTTAATGAACCGCAAACGGTACTCGCTATGGTCAGTATGGGCATTGGTATCACATTGATAGCGGACAGCTACGCACAAATGAACTGGCCAGGTGTCATTTTCCGTCCGCTCAAACAGCGCATCCCTGCAGATTTATATATTGTTTATGAAACACAGCAGGTGACGCCCGTGATGGTTAAGCTGTTGGCTGCATTGACACAGTAGGTGAGGAGACAGGAATTGCCGGAAATAGTAGTCTGCTAAGTGAAGCGCATCAGGCAATTTCGCAAATCGCAGATAGCAAAAAAGCGCCTTTAGGGCGCTTTTTTACATTGGTGGGTCGTGCAGGATGACTCGCTTCGCTCGCCCTTCGGGCCGTCGCCGCGAGCGGCTCCGTTGTTTCGCTGCGCTCAACTCAAACCTGCTGCAGGTTCGAATCTTTGAGTATCGCAGATAGCAAAAAAGCGCCTTTAGGGCGCTTTTTTACATTGGTGGGTCGTG
>ERZ1034818.61-NODE-61-length-44020-cov-120.610599_pt1 | contig 44020 bp, 66 predicted proteins | sample MGYA00520595_ERZ1034818 | MGnify/ENA primary metagenome ERZ1034818 (study PRJEB33766, sample SAMN09781689) | gut metagenome | biome: gut microbiome | host: Homo sapiens | place: Madagascar | study: EMG produced TPA metagenomics assembly of the PRJNA485056 data set...
CCCCTATAGTCCCCCTTCCCCTCTCCCCTCATTTGGGAAAAGGAAAGGCAGGGCGCTTGCCCTGCCTCTTCTTATGCCATTTTGAGCTTTCTCTTCATCCACGCCCACAGGTTGCGCCACGGGTGGGCTTCTGCGTAGTTGGCGCGCTGCTCGGCGTTGTAGCGCTTGTTACGCATTACATTAAGGGTCTCTTGCTTAAAAGCGCACTCATCGTTCGCCCGCCCAAGCGCCGCCTCCGTGTCTTTTACCTTCATGCGCAGAAGGTCATTGTCTGCTTTCAGGTTCGCGATTACGTTTGCCTTGTTGATAGCCTCGCCGTTCATCCGGTCGATCTGCTCGGCCAGGGCGACATTCTTTTGCTGCATCGCCGCCTTTAGGTTCGCATATTCAGCAATCAAATCATTCGTTTCGTCAATGTAGTTTTTCAGCTCAGTAATCTCCGCTTCAAGCGTCGCAGTCTTTTCCTGTGCGTCCTCCACCATCTTCGCCATCTGGTCTTTGGTGTACTTTTTGATGTTAATGCTCATTGGTTACTCCCTTCATTTTCAGTTGTTCCGGCTCGCGCCGTTCGGATACGATGCTCACGACCTTGCAGTCGCCGTATCGCTCAATATCCATGGCGATGCGCTCTTTGATGCCCTGCGCATCAGCGGCGGAAACGTTGGCTTTAATCGTGATCGTCAGCATGTGTTCCCTCCTTCGGTTCGCCGTAGCTGCAAAAATCGTCCGGCGTAATCTCCATTCCGCTTGCTGGGCAGATGAGAAAGCCTTTCCCGTTGACCGTCGCGCGCTCTTTGTGCTCGCAGTCCTCGCACCGCGTCACGACCACGGCATCTACGGACGGAAGAACATACTTGATTATGTGATGTGCTTCTGTAAATCCCTCGGCAAGACTATCAAGCTGAGTTTCACCGTTGTGTATCAATTCTTTCGTTTTCTCGTATTCTTTGCCAAACAGTCTCAATGCTTCATCAGCGTCAATCAGCCTCATCGCTGACACCTCCGTCCATCTTTGCGTAGTTCTCCACAAAGTTACAAACTCTGGCAGCGCAGGAGAGGCACAGTTGTTTCTCCGCAGAAAATGGTGTCTTAAAATTTACAACGCCGTAGTGATTGAAATCCAGATTCACGCCGTCAACCTCGTAGTCAATCTCGCGCCCACACATATCGCAGAACACTTTAACCATCAACTATTTCCTCCGCCCATCTTCGCGCCACAGTTGGGGCAAAATGGAGTTTCGTCCCTACACTCTACAAAGCATTCAGAGCAGTACGGGTTCGATGAACCTTTTATCCACCGCCCATGCACCACCGGGGCAACATCGGCGGCGGGCTGCGCTTTTACAAAGGCTCTTATATCCTCGTCAAGCATGCCGAATTTGTTCGTGCCGTGGCAATCAATGCGAAGCAGCAACGCTTCACGGTCAAAGTATTCAGCCATTGTCAGCCCTCCTGTTCCATGACTCGGCGGCTTGTTCTTCCGTGCGGATGCTCAGCATAACAGCCTTACTCATTTTCCTCCGCCTCCAATGCTTTCTCCGCGCACGGCGGCACCACCACGCGCCCGTCCTTTTCTGCCTCGGCCAGCCAGCGGAATCTGTCCAGTGCTTCACTGGCTTTTTGGTTTCCGATTAAATCCTGAAGAAACACCGCATAAGATTGAAACTCCTCCGGCGTCAGCCCCGTGTCCTCATAGGCGGCAAGGCGCAGAAACCGCTCCTCTGGGATATTCCGAGGATACCCGTTTGCAAGGCGGCGCTCGTACTCTTCTCGCTGCGCGTCAGCTTCGCGTTTATTCGTCAGTCGTTCCATCACTCCGCCTCCTGCATCCTGCTAATCACTTTTCGAATCACATCGCCGCCGTAAGCGTCTTTGGTCAGCTCCAAAAACTCCGTCAGCGTCATCATGCCATGCTCGAGGTCGACCCCGTGGTCACGGGCGAACTGCTTTCGTCCCATGTCGCATGAACCGGTCAAGCGGTGATGCCAGTCGTAAAAGTACTGCGTCGGATACGTTTTTTCGCGGTCTGTCTCGCGCAGGAACGCATCTATACGTTCATCTTCCGGCATATCCTCAAACAGCTTATCTCGAAGAGCCTCCATTGCTCCGCGCAGCGTTTCGCCGTGCGCGAAAACATTTTCCTGCTTGACGATGTAGCACGGTGTGAGCGTCAAATCGGCGTTCACGATTACCCCATGCGCGGTGTTGCCGCGCACAGAGCGAATCAGCGTGTTTACGCCGTCAATTCGATGAACCGGCTCCCCGTTGAAACTTTTAATGCCGTAGCCGTAGCCGGAGCCGTAGCCGGAGCCGTAGCCGGAGCCGTCGCCGGAGCCGTAGCCGGAGCCGTAGCCGGAGCCGTCGCCGTAGCCGTAGCCGGAGCCGTAGCCGTAGCCGTAGCCGGAGCCGTAGCCGGAGCCGTCGCCGTAGCCGGAGTTCACTGCCAGAAATGCCTTGACCTTATCATCAAGCGTCATCTCTTCCACTCCTTTACACCGCGAAGCGATACCGATGCATCATCCGTGCACGGGATGATCTGGATCGCGCCGAGTACGATCATCTCCGGAATCGTCACGGTAAAGCGGCAGTTGCCCGGCGCCTTCGTCCCGTCTTGCGCGAGCTGCTCCACAGCGCACGCGCCGTCCCAGCTCCACAGCTTACGCACCTCCGTCATGGTGACCTCGGAGCCGTTTCTCTCTTTGATTTTGCCGAAAAACACGCCTGCGCGGTCGCAGCGAACGATATAGTCCTGATTGTTGTTCATGATGAAATTCCTCCTGATTTTTGTTAAAATTTAAAGCTCTCTCTGAGCTTCTTTCCATTGATATCCGCCTCCGCCGTAAAGTAGCGGTGTGCCTCGTTAATGTAGACGACGCGCCCGTGCTCAGTCGTCTCTTTCGCGGTCACGCTCATAATGCCGGTGCTGCCCTCAAATGCGGCAGGCTTCCAGCTGAATGGTTCGCCGATGTACATGGTCATTCCTCCCTAATGTCTCCGCCCCATTGCTCCGCCATTGCTTTGGCGATGCCGGGGAAGGTCTTTGCGCGGGTCTTTGCATCTCTATGTGACGACAACGTATATCCAGTCTTGATCCGTCCGGTACATCCGTCACGGCCCGATGTGCTCCCGACCCATAGTCCTTTTGGCTCAACCACGTTGGTCTCGGCCAAATAAGGCAAGCCGCGCAACCAAAGGCATGTCCGCTTTTTCCACGGATCGCCGAACATGTAGGGCTCTATGATCTGGCTATACTTTGGCAGCTTGAACCATCGTAGCGGGGCTGGGTTTTCTACTGCGATTCTTTCAATCCCGCAAGACAACATACTCAAGAAAAATTGTCTCGCTTCCCAACCCTTTTGCTCTCTGTCCCAGTCTTTGATAGTATGGTCTGAGTTGAACAGCCGGACGGCGCTGCTTGCTGTCAGATAAGTGCACGGCGGGTGCGCGATCAGCAAATCCCATTTGCCGACGTCATGCGTCTGCCCGTCCATTGTAGTCACTTGCCCGCTCTCGATGGCCTTGAGCGCATCGCCCAGGATATGCCACTCAGGGTGTCCGCCGGACGGCTCCTGAATGTCGCAGGAATATGCTTCATGCCCAAATGCCCGGAAAGCCTTGCAGACTTCCTGTGATTCCTCGCAGGCAACTAAAACCTTCATCTTCGCCCCTCGCATTCCCCGAACAGCTCGCGGAACGGTTTCCCGGTCAAATCCTCCAACGCGATGAACGCCCGCACGGTCACATCCACGTCGCCCTTGACGTAGCGGCTCACGTTAGTCGCCGAAATCCCGGTCACCTCGGCAAGCGTGGTCTGGTTGTAGTCGGTCTTCTCTAATGCCGCTTTGAGACCCGGATACGGGCAGCGCTCCCACGGGGTCTTGCTCATAACGAATCGGCTCATGTCATTCCCCTCCTAACAGCGCCGCGATGGACACGTCCAGCGCTTCGGCGAGATAGAGATACGTCGTGACTATACCGTATCGCTCGCCGCGCTCGATGGACGAGATTGTGCTGTCTGTGACGCCTGACTTTTCCGCAAGTTCTGTCTGGTTCATTCCTCTCATCAGACGCAGGGCTTTCACCTTCTCACCAATGCGTTCCTCGGTCGGAATGCCGCTTTTCCCCTCGTCATCCTCCCGTAAAAAGTCGATCAGGTTAATGCCGACGGCGCGGCATATCCGTTCGCACAGCGGGATAGTCGGCATGATGCGCGCCATCTCGTAGTTGCACAGCTGCCCTTGCTCAATGCCGCACATGGCGGCAAAACTCGCTTGGCTCATGCCAGCGGCAGTTCTCAGCCCACGGATCCGCTCCGCAGTGTCTTTTGCATTCATCTTTTTCGCTCCCTTATTTCAGTCGTTGATAGCGCCTCGTCTTAAACTGCCGCGCGCCCCAATAGGCACCGCGTTCCTGCGTTTGGCGCTCTTCTTCTTCCTTCGCCTCGTTGTACTTGGCGATATCCGCCTGATAGTGCGGGCACTCGCTATGACAGCCTACGTACCGCGTCGGCGGCTTGCAGTGCAAGCAATGCTCAAAGCTCATCGGTAAACTCCCTTGCGCTTCGTGATTTGGTCAGCGTTACTATCGTGACCGGCGGCTCATTCGTGTATCTTTTCCTCGCCGCAATATTCCATATCGCCGCATCATCCGGATACGCATACCCGTTGAGCGCATCCATGACGGCCTTGACGATGTTGTCGAGGTCCCCGCGCTTTGTGTACGGTTTAGCAACCATTTCCGCGCTTCGTTTCTTCGGCGTCCCCTTTGGAATGGGAAAATACGCTACAACATCGAGTTCCAGCGCATCGCCCGGGGCAAACGGCATCACGTACTCCCGTTCCCACGCCGCGCGAATAGCGGCTTCGTATTCTCGCGTGCTCTTCGGCGTGTACGTTCCGTTCTGTGTGACGCGGGGCCTACCCTTCGGGACGGGCCTGCCGTCAACAAAAAAATGCACGCTTTCGGCCTGCCGCCGTTCCCTGCTCATCGTCTTGCGCACCTGCTTCTGCGCTTTAGGGCCGAGCCGTGCAAGGTCAACTGACGTCAGCGCCATCGTCTGCCTCCCTGATTCGCACTGGCAGGACCATTTTGACGTCCTCGTGGTTGGTCTTGATCGTAATGGGCTCAATTGGCCCACGAAATTCCAGAATAGCAGGCTGCTTGAAGGCACCGCCGACGCTGGCCTTTGCCGCCTGCAACGCCGAGAGAAGATACTCGGCATTCACGCCGATACGGAATGTCGGCTCATTGGGCAGGACTTTTTCCCAATCCAGAAACTCTCCAACTGGCTGAACAAAACCGAAGATGCAGCCGAGACATTCGATCTCAACCACGCTTTCTGTCTTGTCCCGTTCTTTCAGCTCCAAGCGCATGGAATTACCGCGCGGCAGGCGGATACTCGGCTTGATGTAGCAATCGAAATCCTCTTCGACCTCGCAGCAGGTCGCGTGCTCCACGAAAAGCCGGAAGCCGTCTGTGGCGATAGCCGTAACCGCCTTGTTCTTCTTGCGAAATTCCAGCCGAATATTCTTGTACATCGGCCGTCTCGCGCTCGCTGATACCGCGCCCTTTACGGCGGCGATGATCGTGTTGAACACGTTGGTGTCCATGATAGCCAGTCTCATTCCTCTTCCTCCTTTGCGCCATTGTGGTCGCACGGGTCGTCCCGCAGGCCAACCGCAATATGCATCACGTTCTTCTCGTCCACGCGCTGGTGAATCTCGTATTTCCCAAGCAGCGGGTTCACCTTCGGCCTTTCGAGGCGGAGCTCCTTCATGCGTGGGATATCTTCTCCCGTGTCGGGGTCCTTCACTGCCTCACCGTAGGCAAGCGCGATCTGGATAATCCAAGCGTCGAACGCCATGCGCAGCTGGTCCAGCCCTTTTATATCCTCGTGAAGCTTCGCATTCGCTTTCATCAGCTCGCCGACTTTTTTCTGATATCTGCCGAGCTCGTGCTCGAGATTCTTGATCTTGTCTCTGTTTCTTTCGCTCATCGGTTCTCCGTCCTTTCGTAGTGCAGCGTCAGCGCCCGAGCAATCGGGCAGCGCCGCCATTCTTCGTTGGCGCAGTAGCGCCGCGTGTATTCGTCCAGCTCTTCTTTTGGCAGTTTTACTTGTGCGCCCTCGCAGTTGAGATAGTCGCGGTAGTCCCGCGAGTAAAACGGGCACTTGAAAATGCCCCCGCGATACCCGCTCACGGCGCACCGCCTGACATTTCGGCAGCAGCCGCTTCCCACGTCAGCCCGTGTTCCCTCGCATAGCGGGAAATGCTCGGCAGGAATGATTCCTGTTCGGCGAGCCGCTCGATGTATGGGCGCATCCACGCCACCGAGACGCGCGGGGAAGCGGCGCCCCTGATCTTCGTCAGCACTTGGCCGACCTTCGGCGGGAATCCCCTCGTATCCTCGGCAATCAGCGCATTCACTGCGTTCATCGCCTCGGCAGGATCTTCATTTCCCAGCATGTCCAACCAGAGGGAAACCAGTTCTTCGGCTTCTGCGCGGGTCATCTTGGCATAGGCCTGCGGATAAGCCTGCTTTAATCGCCCCAAAAGGCTAATTACGTCAGCTCTTTCCACGGTTCTTTTCCTCCTCAAGCATCTCGGCAAATACATCCCCGTAGACAAACGGCTTATTCTGCGGCGCTTTACCGCCCTTGTCCTGCTCTCTTGCAAGCCAAGCAGTAATGAAACGCTTAATCCCTCCGCGCGTCTTTCGCTTGGTAGGGTTTGAATCGCACCACCCCGCCATGTTTCTAAGCTGCTGTAGGACGTCAACGTTCGGATAGAGCTGCGACCATTTGGCCCTGTCATTCTCCGACACGTCAAAGAAAGTCCCGTCATTCAGCGGCAAAGAAATCACCGGCGGCGCGTCAGCCGCTTGCGGCTCAGCGCAATAATCTTTCGGATTGGATTCTGGATTCGGATTCGGATTCGGATTGGATTCAGGCGGTGATTCACCGTGACCAACCGTGACCCATCGTGAAATATCAGAATCCGACGGGGCAGGGTATTTCGATTTCTTCGTTTGTATCCTTTGGTGCTCGCTCCAATTCGGAAAGCAAAAATAGGGTTCCCCTGCAACCTCATAGAGGAGAATGCTACCAGTGCGTTCCAGAGCTGCCAGCGCCTTTTGGATATCCTGCTCCCGTACTTCCTTTCGGCGCGGGAACACAAACCCTTTCAAAATCTCCGGGTCCGCGCTGCCCCGCCCGTAATCATCGACGTATGTAACCAGATACGCCCATGTGCGAAATTCAAAATCCGAAAGACTGTTGATCTTTTTGCTGGTGCGAATCGTTTCTTTAATCAGTCTATTCGGCATCTGCTCACCGCCTTAAAACGGTAGCTCGCCGTCGTCCTCGCTGACCTCTGCAAAGCCGCCTGCGGCGCTCTCTGCGGTGAAATGCGGCTCGGTAGCATCGTTGCGCTTGCTGTCGCCGAAATAGATATTGTCGGAAATAATCTCGGCGTTGCGGCGGTTGTTGCCGTCCTTGTCCTTCCAGTCGCGGACGGTGAGCTTGCCCTCGACCACAACCATGCGGCCCTTGCTCAAATACTGGCAAGCAAACTCTGCCTGCTGCCGCCACGCCACCACATCGAGGAAATAGGTTTTCTTTTCGCCGGTTGCCTTGCTCTTGAAATCGTCATCGACGGCAACGGTGAAGCTCGTGACCGCCGTACCGTCCTGCGTGCGGCGAAGTTCCAGATCGCGCGTAATGCGCCCCATGACGCAAATTCTGTTCAGCATGATTCTTCCTCCAAATAGTTTTTCTTGAATACAGCCATAAAAGTATCGTGGCCGTAAAGCTCTTCAAAGCGCTTCTGACACTCGCGTTTCAGCCGCATATCCAGTTCGTGACCATCTTTCCCGTGCACGCCGTAATCGGCCATATTGTGCCAGTCGGCACGCAGCCACACCCAGCAGCCCCAAATATCGGATAGCTGCCGGCGGCCACCACCGTAAATGTGATGTCGCGCGAGGTTCGTTGAGAACCCTGAGATATAGCACTCCCGCTTGTCCTGCATGATGCTTTTAGTCATCTGCCCCATTCCTCCTTCAATGCGTCAAGCTGCTGCGGGGTCAATGTCTCAATGCCAAGCGCCTTGCAATCCTGCACGATGTTGTCGATCAGGCGCGACATTTGCTTTGTGTCGAAGGTGGACGAACCGTAATACAGCACCACGTTCTTGCAGCCGTCTATTTTGCTGTCCATCACTTCTGTCTGCCATCCAATACCGTTTTTGTTCCAGCCGTCGCATAGCTTCTGCACAGCCTTCTCACGCACACAGACGATTTCCGTGTTTCCGCCTATATCTCTAACCTCTCGGCGGTAAATCTCGCTCTTGGGCGTTCCTGTGGCTTCTGCGAGCTTATCCAGCAGCACCCATGAGTAAGCGTTTGCATCGAGGCTCCGTTTCTTGCGGTGCTTCTTGATGGTCACGTCAACGTCTACCTCGCGCAGCTCGTCGTATAGTGCGCCGACATCCTCCCGCGTAGCAATGGTGAGTAAATACCCACCATCGCGCGCAAGCGACAAGTCATGCAGTCGGGCTTTCATTGGATTTTCTCCTTGCCGTCATGCACGCCCAGCAGAGCGGTGCTTTATAGGTATTTCGCGCGTTTTCCGCGATATCCGCAACGGAATACGACTTGCCGCCGTGCGTCACCGGGTAGATGGGCTTGCCGCAGTCCTTGCAAACCGGTTTTCCAGCCGCCTCGTTTGGTTGCTGTCTCTCCGGTCTTGGTGTGTACTTGGTCGCGTCCTTCGCCCAATACACATCGGCGCCAAAACCGAGCGCTTTGCAGGCAACGGAGATCGCGTCTGTCAGCGCCATTTTGAAGCACTCGTCAGAGGTGTAAAGGCCGTTTCGTTCACTGGCGACAAACGCGCTTCCGCCTGTGCCGGGGATCGCATCCGACCACTCCCCGTCGACTTTGATGTAAAGGTCGATGTCTACAAATGCAGAAACCTCGTTGTTCGCGCCATTTTCAAGGCGCTTATCGGTGATGGTATATTTCCAACCAATACCGCAAGGGCCGAACTGCTCCGTCAGCGCCTTAATGCGCCACATGGGATTAATATCAGTTTTGCCCTTTAATCTTCCTGCTTGAATTTCTTTCTGTGCAGACGGCGGGACTTGACGCGCGCGCTCATAAATCTCAAGGTTTTCCATCACTTCACCCCCATGCTCATGCCCTGTACGAGCGTCGCACCGTCGATTTCAGCGCCGTTTTTCAGCAGCGGGGCAAGGTCGGTCTTGCTCACCATGGGGGCGTTGTATGTAACCTCGCCGTCGTGACCGTTGGCGAGCATCCACGCCACCACCGCGCCCATGTCGGAGACCTCAACGCTCGTGGTTTTGCGATAGCTGATGGAGCATCGGGGCGTGGAAAACTTCTCGCCGTTCAGCACAGAATCGAGATATTTTTTCTTGCTCTCTGCCGCGCGCTCTAAAGCCTGTCTGCGTGCCGCAAGGGTTTTCTCTTCTTCGCGGATCGCCTTTGCTTCGGCAACATCATTTTTAATCCAAAGCGCGATGTTCTCGATCTTCTGCTCTCTTGCCATGTTCAGCTCCAAGAGCTTTTCAACGTCAAGGATTTCGCCGGTCTCGGCATCTACACATTCCGCAAGCGCGGAATCAATCTGATAAAGATTCATCTTTTACCTCCGCAATATTGTCTGTGCCACAGTAAGGGCACACGGTTTGAGTGGTAATCGTCCAGTTCTCATCGTCAAGATTTTCGCGGTACGCATAAAGCGCAGGCTCCCGGAAATCCGCACCGCAAGCAAAGCAGTGCATCATTCCTCCGCCTCCAAATACGCCATCGCTCTCTGCACGCCGAAAATGCGCGCGGTCTCATGGTCATCAAAAAACACGTCGATGTGATTGCCGTTGATGCCGCCGCCGCAGTCCTCGGCGATGTAGCTGTGCTGCGTGCCGTCCGGCCAGATGAGCAGGACGCGCGAGCCGTAGGGGATCACCTTCGGGTCAACCGCGATCGTGCGCCCCTCGGTCGCCAGCGCGCCGGTTGCGGTGTAGCCGTTCGCCCATACGCCGCAGCACTTGCTGCACGCACAATAAGCTGTGAGCGTATACTCCCCGAGAAACACGTCGCTGCACACGGCGCTTTCCGTCGCGGGAATGTCCCACGCGGAGTCATATTCCTCCGAGACTACCGAGGATTCCTCGGTGCTTGCTTCGACCGCCTGCGCGCTGGTGGCGAGGATCGAGATCACGATCAAGATGACCGTCGCACCCAGACACGCCGCCGCGAACAATGCCGATTCATCGGCTTTGCGCTGCTCTCTCGTGCGCTTGTCGTGCCGTCTCATCGTCTGCACCCCCTGTCGAGGAACGGCAGCAGCTCATACAGCACCTTGCACACCGCACACGCGCCGATGACGGCGAGACCCGTCGTAAAGTCGCAGCCGTTCAGCGCGATCACCGCAGCGGCGATGCTGCCGAAAAACAGCGTGTCGATCATGCCTCCACCTCATATCCGAGAAATTTCAGGAACGAAAGCCGCGGGATGACCGTGATCGTTCCGATGCGGCTGACCGGAAATCCGAGCTGTTCGGGGTGGTCTTTCGCCGCAATGCTGATCGAATAGGGCTTCCGCCCGAGTACCGGCGCGATATCCGCCGGTGTCAGCACCGGCTTGTCCGATGCAAGCATTTCTTCCACCGTCATGTGCGTTCCTCCTTCTTATTCGATCGGTTCCAATTCGAAAATGCTTTCAGGGTAAAAGCTCCAACTCCCAAATCGGGATTTGCTGCACTGTGCGTCATAAAGCCATTCGTTTAGCTCGATTTTCTTTGACGTCAGTGCCGCATCTTCCACGGCATTTTTCGCTTCGTGCGTTTCAATGTAGGCTTTCTGCTTGGTAAAGTTGTTAATAGACTGAGGCACTTGAAGTACTCCAACAAGAATCACTATGATCGATAGCATCACAATAATTATGCCGACCATTCCGGAAGCAAAAGGAACCCAAGAGCTATCAATCGAGCATTTCCTCAGAGACAGTACCGTGATAATGACCCACACGCAACAAAAAATAATCCAATTCATCGTTGTTCCTCCTTGCTGTCCAATGCCGCTTGAACTTCGCAGCTCAATGCCTCTTCCACGCGCCGTAACGCCATTTCGATCTGAATCAGTGCCCCGTAAAACCGGCAATCTCCGGTCTCAGAGAGTTCGCCTTCTTGGAGTGCCCCTGCGATGCAGAGGGATAGTGTGTCGGTCACACCAGAAAGATCACACTCTATGGAATCGACTTTACCGGCAAACTCATTTATGCTCATTTGCGTGCTCCTTCCTCTCCAAGAAACTTCTGAATGAAATACTGCTGGCCTTTGCCGGTGACTTTCGTGGTCTTGCTCACCGTCACCGTGCCGTCAGAATGTGTGATCGCTGTTTCCTTAACGCCGAAAAGCCCCAAGTCCATTGATTTTTGTGTTGGCATATTGAAGTCCGTGCCGTTTCGGCGAATCAGATAACCGTTTTCGCGCATCCAACGGAACAGTCGGTGCTGCCCGATGTCCACGCCATTTTGCTTCAGCAGCTTCGCCAGCTCTCCGACGAGGATTGAAGTCTTGCTTGCGCTGACCGCGTCGGCAAAAAGCACCTTTGGCGCGTCGGCCTCGACCTTGCTTTCAAGATTTGCGCGCTGTTCGCGTTCTTCCTGCAAGGCTGACAGCAGCTTGATGCCGAACTCCGGCGAGGCGATCATGCGGTCAAGCGTGTCCGGCGTCATATACGCGCCGTGCTTTCGGACGGTTGGCAGCACTTCCATTGTTACCCAGTCCGTGAACTTTTCCGCCGTCGGCAGCTTTGAGCTGAACACAAGACGGTAAAGATCGCTTTCGGGGATGAAAGTCATCTCGACATCCTGCATGGCGGGTGTTCCGTCTGCCTTCATTCCGGTCTGCACCCCTATGCCCCGTTTCAGGGCACCCCTGCAATGCGCGTTAAGCGCGTTTTGCGGCTTTGCATATCCAAGCGCCTTTGCAACATCACTGCCGCAGAAGAGCACTTCCCCGTTTTCTTCGAGAGTTCTTACCTCTCCAAATTCCGGATTCTTAAAAATCTGCAATTCGTTCATTTGCGTTTTCCCCTTTTCTTCCCTCGAAGAATCTCATCTACCGTACAGCCGAAATAATCCGCTACAAGGATGAGCTTCTCGGCGGTCGGGCTGCATTCCGCCCACTTTGAAATTGTGCTGTTCCCAAACCCAAGCTCCTTTTCGAGCGCAGATAGAGAAATCCCCTTGGACGCGCACAATTCCCGGATGTTATCCAGAATCATTTTCTACCTCCTTCTTGACAAAGCTGCGAAAATGTTCTAAACTATCATTTGCAATCGAAGTTAACATTTCCGCTGCGGGCGCTTGCTCGCGGTCGATTTGTTGCACCCGTCTGTACTTTTTATTATACGAACATTTTCGTAATTGTCAAGATAATTTTACGAAATTTTTCGTAATTTTTTGGAGATGCGCTATTATGTCTCTTTTAAGCCGAATCGATGCTCTTCGCGCGAATCGCAACAATATATCCGTTAATAAATTAGAGAAAGAATGTGGGCTAACTCGAGGCTCAATGTGCAAGTGGAATGACCATGCACCAAGCTATGAAAAAATAAAGAAAGTGGCCGATTTTTTTAACGTATCTCCCGAATGTTTATTGGAGGAAGAAGTCTTTTTCTCCGACGAAGAAAGCCGTGCAATATGCGCCCAAATTGTCGCAGCATTTTCTGAAGACGAAGCTCTCGAAAAGACTTTTCTGATTCCGGATGGAATAAAGAAGGAAATATGGAACGGTACATACAAATTCAGCAATGTGACCTATCCGCAATTTGAAAGCATTGTCGGAAGAAAAAAAGAGACCGCCGCCCCGAAGGGCGACGGCCTTTCCCCGATGGAATCTCAGTTGATGGAATACGTCCGCGCACTTACGGACGATCAAAAGAAGATGCTGCTGGCACAGTTGCAGGCGCTAAAGAATCAAGAATGATTCGTTTCTGTTCATCGCTGAGATCGCGGAACGCCTGTAAGATTTCGCTGTCGATGTCTTTCATCTATGTATCCTCCGTTCAAGTTATTTCACTTATTATCTCTCATTGAAGGTAGATTCTCATGGGGATGTATAATGACCCGCAGTATTTTGATAAGCGCGCGCGATACCAGCGTCGCGTAATAAAGAAGACCGTAGACCTGATTCTTTCGGTTTTCCGTGTAAAATAAGGAAGTGATGTTATGCAGTTTAATGTGGCATCTGCATTGGGTTCTCTCGCGTTGACTGCTTCCATATATGGCGCAGGGCCTCTTCTCTTGCGGTTGCGAAAAGGCCCCATTTCATCAAAGGCTCTAAAATGGCTGCACATTGGGTACACAGCTATTTTGGCATTTGCATTTTCCATCTATGATTTTTCTAATGGGTACGACATCAGTTTTTCCCCTGCGATTCTTTGGGGCAGCATTTTCTATTGGTGGAATCGAAGCTATTTTGAAAAGTACAACTATCCGCCGGTTCAACCAGCCACCCCCGCGCAGGCAGCTCCGGCTTCGCCTGATCCCGTCCCGTCCAAGCCGGGTCTGCCTGCCGTCATCCCTGAAAAGCCGGTTAAAAAGGCCGCGCCGCGAGCGTTGGTGATTGGCCTTGTTGTCGCCCTCGCGCTGAGCCTTGCCGGGAATGTTTGGCAAGCAACGGAATGGAGTTCCGAGAAAAAGGCTATGGCATCCGAAATCAAAGGGAAAGAGCAATCAATAGCCAATCTAAAAAGTGCAAATTCCAGTGTGAAATCGGAGCTCTCCGATTTGCGATCGTATCGCTTTAATACTTACTACTCGACGGGATATATCGTAAACGGGTCAACCTATTTTCACAGATACGATTGTCCCGTAGTCGAAGCAGCAGATACATATCAATCGCACAACACAGAGTTTTGCAAGTGGCTTGGATATAGCGGATGCCCGGTATGCCATTCTGGGATTAGCGTAAGCAAGATTGACAAAACGCCGAAGCAATCCGCGCCATAGTTAGTTTTGAAAAAGCCCTCGCCGCCTCTGCAACACCGGCGAGGGCTTTTCGGCAGCAGCGGGGAGCGGTCGCCGCTGCTTGCTTTGACCATATCGCGCTTTCCCTTGCTACTTCAATACCAAGACTTTGCAACACGACGGCATTCGACCGCGTTCGACAGACCCAATTTTGGCACCCCAAGCGGGCAGAAACCGGAAAAGTTAAGGTGATGTAAATGAACATTCAAGAGCTGTGCAGAATCCGTAAAGAAGAACTGAAACTGACCTACCACGACATTTCCGACGTTTCCGGCGTGCCGCTGTCTACCGTGCAGAACTTCTTTTCCAAAATGTCGAAAGCCCCGTCCATTTATACCGTCGCGCCGATCTGCAAGGTGCTCGGCATATCCCTTGATGAAATATTCGGGATTTCGGAACACTTGACACCGACCGAAGAAACATTGCAGGCGCGAAACGATGAGCTGGAACGCCACGTGGACGCAAAGGCCGATACCATCGAGATCATGCGGCGCGGCGTCCGTATCCGAAACGGCGTGATTTTAATTTTGTTTATCGCGGTGTTGCTGCTGGCCGCATGGTGCGTGTATATCGACTTGCACTGCACCGACTATGGCTTTTGGAGGGGCTAACATGGCGAATTGCATCAAATGTAAAGCAGCGCTGCCGGATGGCGCGCTGTTTTGTCCTATGTGCGGCAAAAAACAAGCATCTGTCGACCGAAAAGCCACAAAGCGCGGCAACGGGACGGGGACGGTCTATAAACGCGGCTCTTCCTGGGTAGCCGAAATCACCAAAGGCTACCGTGAAGAGGGCGGCAAGCTGACTCGCGTGAAAGCGAAAAAATGCGGCTTCCGCACAAAACGAGAAGCCTTAGAATATATCCCTATGCTGCGGACGCAAAAGCCCCGTGAAAAGGATATCACTTGGCGCAAGGCATATGAGCTTTGGTTCCCAACGCATCGCGCCGACAAGTCCACGCTGAATTGCTACGCCGCTGCCGAAAAGTATTTTGCACCGATCGAATTTATGAAGCTGGCCGCGGTCGAGATTGATGACATCCAAGAATGCATTGATGACTGCCCGCGCGCCAAACAGACGAAAAAGAATATGCGCACCGTGTGCAGCCTGATCTACAAGTATGCCGTTCCGCGCGGATATGCCCCTATGAGTATGGCTCCGTATCTCACCGTCACCGGCGAAAACGCCGCGCCGCGCGCGAGCTTTGATGCCGACCAGATCGAGAAGATAAAAGAGGCGTGCGGCGTGATTCCATACGCCGACTATATCTACTGCATGTGTTACCTCGGCTTCCGCCCTACAGAATTTCTCGGTCTGTCGATTGATAACTACGACAAGAAAGAAAAGGTGCTTCGCGCTGGTATCAAGACCGAAGCGGGCAAGAATAGAACCGTCACGATATCACCCAAGATTCAGCCCATCATAGACCGGCTGTCAAAAGATAAGATATCCGGCGCGCTATTCTGTAACGAAGAGGGGAAAGCGTTCAGGTATGACTATTTCCGCGACGAGGTTTTCTATCCCACATTAAAGGCAATCGGCATTGACAACCCAATCGAAAACAAGCGGCACAAGTACTCCCCGCATACGTGCCGTCATACGTTCGCGACGCTGATGAAAAACATTCAGGCATCGGACAAGGACAAACTCGAGCTGATCGGTCACGCAAGCCCCGAAATGCTGCGGTATTATCAGGATGTCAACCTCACCGACCTTCGAAAAATCACCGATGCAATATAATTTTTCTGTTACCCCCTCGTTACCCCCATCGAACGATTTCCCGTTGATATTCCGTCGTTTTTCGGTGACTGGGGGTCAAGAGGCCGTGAGTTCAAGTCTCGCCACTCGGACCAAGTAAAACCTCGAAACCGTTGCGGTTCCGAGGTTTTTCATATTTAGACTATTCTGGCAAATTCTCGATTATGCCCAATATTTCTATCCTGTTACCCCCGTAGTTACCCTCGCATAAAAGGCCTCTGTCCGCAATGGGCAGAGGCCTTTTGGTCTAATAGTGCGTCATTTTTTAGGCTCGCTCATCCCTCACGAAACATCCCTTGCATCGTCCGAACCTCGGTAGCTCTCTCAATCTGCTTCCTGTGCAGATAGTCATAGAGACACTTCATGCCCTCGGGCGGCTCGCCGTGCTCCTGCCGGTACTTCTGGATGACGCCGGCGACCTCGGCATGGAGCATCGTCATGTGATGCATCTCTTCACCGGAAAGCTCGTAAAACGTCTTTGCAAGAGCCGGATATTCGTCCTTATACTCGAGGGCGCATTTCGCATACTTCGTCGCGTCCTCGATCTCTTCGTCGACCATTTCCGAAAGTTTTTCAATCAGCTTCATGGCCGTTCTCCTTTCAAATGCGCTGCACGCGCAGGGCGACGTTGCTGACGGTCGATGCCGCACCAGTCAGCACCAGCGTCAGCGCAGCGCCGGACGCGCAGCACGCCTGACGCACCAGTGCGGGGAATGCCAGCACAACAGGAGCACCGGCAGCGCCCGCAGCAGAAGCGGTAGCGCCGGGAACGGCAACGCCGTCCTTGTAGAGCGTCGCCGTGACTGTGCCTGCTGCCGTCGGCGCGACGGTGATAGACGCGTCAACGTCGTAATAGCCCTTGCCGACGATGTTGACGGCATTGCCGTTAAGCGTGATATCGCAGCCGTAGCGACGGATCAGGCTACCGAGGGGGATAACGCCATCGACGGCAACCGCAGTCGGCGTCTGCATGGCGGTGTAAAGAGCGGATTTACAAGACATAGCAAAGTCTCCTTTCAAAATATAAGGGCGAGGGAATAAGCCCTCGCCCATTTACCCGGCCAAAGAGGGCCTGAACTGTTTCCGGTTTGGAAATAGTTGCTCAGATGTTGCCGTTGCAGCAGCCGCTATTGCAGCCGCAGAAGGGGGACGAGCCTGCGTTGTACGTGTAGCCGCTCGGATAGCGGACGACGCCACACATACGGTTGTCCATTTCAAGGCTTGCCACCTTGTCGCGGAGAGCCTGCATCTCATTGGCCTGCATCATCGCGCGGGTAGCTTCGCCCTCGGCGTGGATAGCCGTGGTGATGTCGCAGGTCTGACGATCCATCTGCGCGGACAGATTGGCCGTCGCAAGGCGCTGATCGCAGCAGCAAGACGCAAGCTGGCTCTGGATGCTGTTGCCGGTCTGCATGATGGTGGTGTTGGTGCCTGCCTGCGCAAGCGCAACCTCCTTGCCAAGCTGGCCGATGTTGCCCTGCATTTCGTAGCCGAGATTGCAGATGCCATTGCCGATGTTAGTCAGGCGGTCGTTGATCTGGCCGAACTGCTGGCCAAACAAAATTTCCTGCTGGCTCGCAGCCGTGGCGTACTGGCCGAATTCGCCCTGACGGTTCCAGCCGTTGCCGCCGAAGCCAAACATGAACAGGAACAGCACGACGATGAGGAACCAACCGGAGCCCCAGCCGTTGCCGTCGTTATCGCGGGTCACTGCCGCGAGATCGGAGAGGGAATAATTATCTATGGGAAACACTCCTTTCAAAATAATTTATCAATAAACCGTGTCGACCCGGCTTATTTCAGGAATTGCATAAAGTCCTTTGCCTGCTGTTGGAGCTGCTGAAACTGCTCCTGCGACATTTTCCCTGACGCCAAAAGGCGTTCAATCTCCTGCTGCGCTTTCTGGGGCGTCATGCCCGCTGCGAATTTGCGAAACTCTGCCATCATCGTGAGGGGATTATTCGGCCTTCTGTTTCCGCCGCCCATCAACATTTGCATCATCGGATTTGGCATTGAGCTTTTCCTCCAATCTCTTTACGCGTTCCTCAAGACTGTTGACGTCAACCGGAGCCGCCGCCTGATACGGTGCGATGCTGTACGGCGTGACCGTCGCATAGCCCGCGCCGTCCGTCACTTTGAGCCACACAATCGGGTCGTTCTCGTCCATCAGCAAGACGGAGCTGTTCGGCGCGAGCCTGAGCGCGTCTGCGCCGTTTCTGCCGTTCACGCGGGTAATTTGTCCACTATACATTTGCTGCGCTCCTGCGGCGTTCTGTGCGCTTACAGGGGCATAATTGTTGTACCCGTAGCCCATCGGCTGATATGGGGTCTGATAATACGGATAAGGCATATCACTCCGTCCTTTCTCGGCAGGCGTGGAGCAGCTCGGCAAAGTAGACGTATTGCCTCAGCTCGTCAGGGTCGGGGAACAGTGTCAGCACGTCACGTGCCATTTGCTCGGTGTACCCAATCGCCAAAAGCCGCTCATACATCCCGCCACCTTCTTTCCTGTATCTATGATATAAAAAAGCGAGCACTCGAAAGTGCCCACAAAGTGTAAGAAAAGTGTAAGGGCCTCACCATTACGGTAAGGCCCTTTCCTGCGCGATCTTGTTGTATGCCCGTCTCCGGTACTTCTTGACGGAATCTGTCGAAATGTGCCGCTCCATTGCCACCTGTACGCAGCTTTTGCGCCGCACGTCGCACTCGATGATGCACGCCGCCTCGTCCTGCGGCAGCTCAAAGGATAAGATATATTCGACGGCTCGCCGGGGAGCCATCGCGGATAACTCCGCCCGGATACGCTTGTGCTGACTGTTCATGCCCCGTGTGGGACGTTGCAGAGCGCTTGCGCGTGGCTTTCGCCGCCCGCTCCTTCCTTACTTTTTCAACCGCTCCAACTCCGGTTTACTTCATTGTTGCGAGTTTCCTGATAAGATCGTCGCCGTATTTGTAAGCGGCGAGGTAGTCCATCGTAGCATCAGTCAGACCGGAGCGCTTCTTGAGCAGCGCGCGGTAACTCGCCTCATACTTCGGGCGGTATGCGCCTACCACGAGCGATTTTGCCCGCTTCTTGCGGTATACGCCGTCGCCGTTGGCCTGACTGCCGCCCGTGCCGCTCGATGTATTGCCCTCGATGGCGGTTACATACTGACCGCTCACACCCTCGCAGATGCCCGTGTGGTCTGTCTTGACCTTCGTGTTGGGAAAGTCATAGATGAGCACGTCGCCCGGCTGATAGCCGGACGTGACCCACTGCCCGTGAGCCTTGGCGTAGTTCATCAGCTCGCCGCAGCTCGCGGTCTTCCCGCCGCCGTAGAAGAGGGACTTATCCACCTGCTGAAAGCACCACCACACGAACTGCATGCACCAGTACACGCCGTCCACGCCGTAGGCCTTGCCGTATTTCTGCCGGTTGCCCGGCTGCTCCACCGTGCCGATCTCGCGCTTGGCGACGGCGAGAATGTCAGTTGCCCGCGCCATTGTCGTCACCCTCCATGCGCGCCTTGTAGCTTGCGCTGGACACGCCGATGAGCGCGCCGATAAACAGCGCGACCGCGCTGATGGTGGTCGTGACCTGCTCCACGTAGCCCCAGCCCCAGACGCCCGCCAGCGCCGCATAAAGGCCGCTGCACGCGGGCAGTACGATGAGCACAAGCCACTTGAGCACATCGTACACCTTGTTACTCATTTCAAACTTCATTGTTGTTCTCCTTTCGTTTCTGTCCAACGATAATTTCTACCAGTGTCAAAAGCCCGGTAAAGGCTTCGATGATGCCGCCCGTACCCAGCAGGTACGGGAAGAGGTTGTCCCACTGCCACCCCTTGATGCTGTAAAAGATGACCGTGTAGATTACAAAAGCGGCGATGAAAATGCCAACGATAATCAAAATAATGTTCCTCGTTCGCAATTTCGATGCCTTTTTGATAATGTGCCTCACGCCATGCACCACATCCAAAGCTCGCGGATGCCCTTAATGGCAGCCGCCGCGCCAAGTAGCAAGGCAGCGCCCGCAATGATGGCAACTGCCACCTCTGCAAAATCATCCATCATGCCACACCTCCCGAGATCAGCCACGCGATGAACGCCCCTGCAAGCACGGCGAGAGCCTTGTCGACCAGCCCGTCCCAGCGTTTCCCCGCCTTGCCCGTGATGGTCTTCACGTCCTCCTTGATCTCTTTGACGTCGCCCTCCACGGTCTCTTGTTTTGTGGCCAGCACCTCGACCGAGGTCACCAACCTATCCAGCGCCACCTGATGTTCCGTCAGTTCGTTGATTCGGTGCGTGTTGCTCTTGCACCTCGATTCAATCAGCGCGATTGCCGCGTCGTCATAATGCTTGGCATTGTCCATTTCTCGCTCCCCCATATTATTTTTGTGGTCTTCTTCGAGCGTATCACGACCTGTTCTGCTTTTCACCACGGGAAAAGGGAACTGCCAAGAAATTATCAGCAGTCCCCTCCCATTTACGCCGCTTTCCGGCGCGCGATCTTCAACTGCTCGTCCACCCGAGCGCGGTTCCAATGGCGAATGCTCTTCCCGACGCCGAAGTCCTCAAAGAGGGCTGCACGCTGTTTATCGGAAAGCCCCTTCTGCTGATAAACAAGCTCCATGATCTGTAAGCCTTCGCTGTTGCTGATGGTGTCACCGTTTTTGTCCTTCAGGCTTTCGATACCGCCTTTCGCCAGATAAAGCGCAATATACTGGGCTTCTGAAATGCCCGTTTTTTTGACGGTATCTATGGCCTTTGCCGCCCACCCGTCCGTTTGGTAATTGCTCACGCTCATTTTCCCAACGATGTTGGCATATTCGTAGGCTTTCGCAACGGCATCTGCCTTATCGCCGTCGCTCATGGACTTATAGCTCGCAAGTCCCGTGAGCTCGCTGACGATCTTATAGGAAGTCTGCCCGCGCTTTGTGGCGTACTTGACGTATTCCTCGCCGGTCAACTGTTTGTTTTCCTTATTCACAGTAAAAGATTTTGGCGCGCGCTGCGGCAGGACTTTGCTCTCTCCGGTCGCTTCGTATAGGCGGCTCAATTCATCTTCCATTTTGCTGCCGCTTACCTTCGAGGTATACGCGGGATTCGCAAAATTGTTAAATGCCCGCGCGACCACGCCTCCGGAGTTTTCCGTGCGCCCCCATGCGTCGATAAAGGGAATCTGCCCGTAGTCAACGCCCGGAATACGCGCGCTGGCCTTGCCGAGCGCATATTGCATATCCGGCGTCAGGAATTTGTTCTTATCCGTATAGGTCGTCATGCGCGTGCTTTCGCCCGTGCGCTCCGCCTGCCCGAAGACCGTCGGGATACCCTGCGTCAAATAACTCGTCGCCGCGCTTGCTACCGCACTGGTTAGTGCGTTTGTGTCCCCGGAGGACGCATACCCCACTGCGTCAAAAACGTCGTTCAGGCTTTGCAGACAACTCATGGAAAGAAGCGGGTCCGTCACGTTGCTTGCTGCCTGAAGCATATCACTCATAGTGAGATACCCGTTGTTCGCCTGCATCTGCTCGTAAAGGTTTGCCCCAACGAAAAACGGAAGCGCTTCCGGCGCAAGCCAATCCAGCGTAATACTCGTGCCATTTGGCAGCTCCATCGCATATTCCTGATGCCCTTGCAGCTCGTCGAACTTTTTCTTCTTCTCGTCATCACCGCCGCTGCCGCGAAGAATGCCCTCTTTCGCCATATAAAGGCCGAGCATCATCAGCCCCGTGCCGGTCAGACCGGCGGCGGCCCGGTCGATCATTTCGGTCGCCTGCATATTACCCTTTTGCACTTGCACAAGGTCATAGCTTATGCTTTTGAGGAAACCAATAGGGCTGTATTCCACGCCGCGCACCAGAATGTTGGCTGGTGTCTTGCGGAACGGCAGGATTCCTTCGGCGAGGGTGCTTCCGAGGCGTTTCATCTTGTTATCCCCGCGGTATCTGCCGAGATCGGAGATCATCTGTGAAAACGCATTGGTGTCTCGATAGGTCGCTTTCTGCGCCTCTCTGATCGCGTATTCGCGTGCCGCTTCAATGCCTTTCCCGCCAAAGACCTGCTCCGCGGTAATGCCATTTGCTTTGCAGAATTGCGCCAGCGCCGCCGCGTAATGCGGCTTGGAGAACCATGCGTCTTCTGCATCCAGCGCCGTGCCGTTGAATTTGCGCATCGCTTCCAGCGGCTTCAGTTTGAAGACTGTGCGCCCTTCCTCGATTTCCTGTCGCACATTGACATTATCATTGTACTTGCCGCTGCCGAGAGCCTGCTCGCGAATGTTGGCATAGTCACTCCATGCCGCCTTGATAAGCCCTGCGTCCTTCGTCGTCAGGATTGCCTTCGTGCGTCCGACTTTGCCGCCGCTCACCGCGTTCGCAGCGCTCTCAATGCCTGCTCCGATGACGTTCTTTACCGTGACAGCAGGAACAAATCCTACGTTGCCAACGATGTTGCGCACATGCGTACGTGGATTACCAAGCATCGAAAGGTAGCGCCAAGCGTTCCATTTGTCAATGAATCGGCTCGGCATCTGTCTGCCGATATCGCGATAGATTTCCTTCATCGCCTCGGTGCGCGCATCGTCGTCCTTTGCGTTCAGGAACTTCTCAGCGAGGTCGCGGTCAATCTTCAGATCAGGGGCCTTTTCCCCGTACTGCTTTTTGAGATCTTCTGTCAAGTTCTCCACGCTGCGCTGCGCCGCATAAAGCTGCGTACTGGGGTCCTGCTGCTTGAGCAGCCGCGTTGCCTGCAACGCCTGTGCCGCATTTCTCTGGCGCTTTACGATGGTGTCGAGCACATCGATAGCTGTCTCCACATCACCGCTGTTTGCTGCATTGTTGTAGAGCGCCCAGCCAATCGCCGTATTCTCCTTGCTGATTCCCTCTTTGGTGGAACTTTTCCACTTGTTCAGGGTCTTTTGCCAACCCTCGGTTTTTATGCGGCTTTCTGCGTCACTGATGGCCTGCTTGTCCGTATAGCGGTCGTAGGAGAAATCTCCTTTTTCCACCATTCGTTCTATCGTCGGCACCATTGCGTTCGGCGTTGCCTTTGCTTCCAGCACCGTGCGGATCGTGCGGCTGACGTATTTATCGTCCGCCGTTTTCTTTGGCACTTGTACCTCTCGGTACGCGCGCTCGCCCGCAGGGATATATCCGTACTTCTCTTTCAGCGCTTCATAGTTCGCCTCGGGGATCTCACGGGAGAATTGCGCGTCATTCACCCCGTTGACATTCCCGCCATTTTGGGGTACACTACCATTCGAAGCATTGGTGGACACCCCAACAGGGCGATCATTCGCTTTAGCTGTACCGTTTTGGTACTGAAGGGGCGGTGCCGATGCTTTATTTTTATTTTCATTAAGCTGGATGGAGTAAACAAATTCTCCGTCCGGCTTTTTTCTTACATTCGCCAGCAGGTCATACACCTGTCCGTCGATCTGCACGGTCTTGACGAAATACTCCCAGCCGGTTAGGTTTCGATGCGCCTGCGATTTCTTTCCCTGCTCAGTTTTACCTCCGCTGTAGGTCGCGTTTTCTACAAGCTCGAAAATGCTGCCATTCGCGCCGGTATTGATTTTCGCCTTCCAGCCCTTTTGAGAGGATTTTTTATCGCCGTATACGTTCTTGCGAAGGTCTGCTTCGTCAAACTTCGCATAATAGGTGTTGTTGCCGTCGCTGAATTTGGCCGTGCGGCCTGCGTATTCATTGCGCATGATATCAAGGAACGTCTCCATGCGTTCTTTATACGACATTTTTTTAATGTCCTCGCCGGTCTCGTAGACCTCGATTCCGTCCTTGTTCTTTCCGACAAGCTCATAGCTCTCCCCACTGTCCGCAAACACCGTGTTCTCGTCGCCGGTGTCCGGCTTGCGCCCTCTGCGTTCCTCCGCCGTCAAACTGCGGCGTGCAGCAGCGTCCCGCGCCTCGATCTCACCTGCCGTATTGCGGTAGAGTTCTGAAGGCATCATCTCTTCACCGCTCGCCCAACGCTTGCTGTATCCGTTTTCCATGCGTTCATTCCAGTATTTCGGGCTGCTGCCACCTGCAAAACCCTCAATTTTCTGGATAACGTGCTGAATCTCGTGGATTAGCGTATCTTCTGCTGTTCCGATTAAGCTGTCGGAAAGTACAATCGTATTGCTCCGCCTGTCAAAAAAGCCCTTTTCTCCGTATCCGAGTTCATCAAAAACAAGGCTCACGCGATTTAGATATGGGTATTCCTTAAACAGTTCGTCATGCTTCAAGAAGTCTCGCAGCAGATACTTTTCATCCCATACTCTGTCGGAATATGTCTCCCGCAATTCGTCCATTTCCGCTTCTTCACTTGCAGACAATGGCGCACCGTTTTCCTCGAAGCTCTTTGCCCACTTGCCCGTCAGCTCCTGAAGCCTCCGATATTCCGGTTCATTGAGGAGCTGCGCGTCTCCATCGCGGCGATACTCCATTCCGCTGTCGTCGATCTCCCATCTCCACTTTCCGTCCGCGCCGCGGAACCACCCGGTTTTTTGACGGATCGTCTCTGCATCAGCCCCGTTTTTCTCCATCTCTTTCGCCGTATTAAGCGCTGCTTTGTCTGCATTCTTCGCTTTCTCGCCTGCATAGCTAAATTTTTCGCGTACCGGGCCCGTTCCGCTTGGCGGCGCGCGCGAGTTTTCCTGCACAACGGTTTCACTCTCCACCTTGATATGCGCAAGAAGAAACGCTGCCGCATCGCTGATCTCGCTGTCGGCAAAAATGTTCATATCGCCGAGGCTATCACAAACGATCTCTTCCCAGATTTCCTGCGCCGTCATTTCGGTGCCGGCATAAGCATCTGCATATGCCGTACAGAGGGATCCAACTTCTCCACTGGTAAAGGTCTTATCGATGCGCGTGCGTACCTCGTTCAAATCGACTTCGCCCTTTGCGATCATATCATGTCCGGCCTCATGCCGCATGATCTGGTACGACGTAAATTCTGGATGGTCTGCACGGATAAATACGCGGTCGCCCGAAACGTAGCCGCGCGCCTGGAACGTTTTCCCGTTCTTGCTGCGGAACGTCAGATTATTTCCGGCAAAAAACGTCACGCGCAGGCCGCGCTCTTTGGCGAGGTCCTTCGCCTTGCGCATTTCCTTCGTCTCGTTCTTCACAAGATAGACGCTGTCATTGACCGCGCCTCTGCCGATGCCAAAGCTCGCAGTGCTTACTTTTTCTCCATAATCGAGCGCAGCTGCTTCGCTGTCTGCGAAGTGTCTCCCTTTCTTCCGGCTCTGATCTCGTCCTGTGCTTTCTTCCACGCCTCGTACTTCTCCGCGGGGATTCGCACCGTTATCCCGTTCGCTGCCGTCGCGTAAATGTACTGCTTCTCCATGTTCAGCTCCTTCCTGCTGCGCGTATTCTGCGCGCAGCTCGTCCATTGTCACCTCTCCTGTCTCGAGGGCAAGGCGGTTGTCAGTTACATACTTGTCAAAGCCGGTCGCCTGCACCTCTGCGCCTGCGATTTGCTGCTTTGCTGCAATATAATCCGTGTTTGGGGCGACCGCCGTTCCATCAACAGCAGTGTACCCATTCGTCAGCATGTCGTCAAGAACGATCTCGAGCGTTTTTGCCGCTTTGACGTTCTCCTGCCCGTTATCGTTGATGATACGCTGCGCTGCATCAATGATTTGCGTGCGCGACATACCCTCGTCCATCGCCTTGCGCATGGCGGGTGTCTCGAATATCTGGTTGCTTCGCTGGTATCCGTTTGCTGTCCGCTGCCGTGCACCCTTCTGCTGCCCGCGTGAAAGGCTCATATCGGCGATACCTGCGATCTGCTCTGCCGCCGCGCTATAATAGCTATGCAGCTCGGGGTGGTCGAACTGGAAAGCGTTCACGTTTCTGCTCGTTACGTTTTCCTTTGTGCGGCTGTCGATGTGCTCGCCCGTTCCTGCCTCGGCCTTCGCATCGTTCTGGCCTGCAATATAGCCCGCGTAGGCCGTTGCGCTCTCCTTGTTGGGGTTGGGCTTCCCTTCCTTGCCTGCATTATAGGCTGCGAGGAATTCTGCCGAATGCGCCGCCGCATCCGTCCCTTCCTGATACGAGCCGCGGATCGCCTTCTGTCCGTTCTCGCCGATGGTGCTGTCAAAGCCGGAAAAGCGGTTTGCCGCCACTTCCACGCCGCCGCCAAGCCCGCCGAGGATGCCGCCGACGAGAAAGTCGTTCAGCACCTCCGCCGCTTCCAGCTCGCTGTAGCTGCCTCCCATCGTTTTGCCGTTGTAGATCGTCTGCAAGGCGGGTTGGATCAGGTCCTCGAGCACTTCCTCGCCGCCTTCTTCCAGAAACGACAGCGCGATCTTGCCCGCCGCGCTGCGGGTCAGATTCTGCGTCGCTCTCTCGATGACGTCATCAAGGAAGCCTTTGCCGAACATCTTCTTGAACGGGGCCGCCGCGTTGCCGATCTTCTCCGTCGCCACACTCAGCGCGCCGGACGCAAAGCCATAGTCGACTTGCTGCTGATGCGTCGCTCCCGCGCGGCGGGCCTCCTGCGCGCTGCCGCCCGTGCTGCGTACAAACATCGCCGGGAGCGCGCTGCCGCCTGTCAGCAGGCCAAGCGCCGCGTCTGCGCCCATTTGCGCGCCTGCAACGCCGACGTCTACCGCGAGACGCCCGACGCCGCCAAGGTCCTTCTTGGCGCGTTCAATGTCTCTTGTTCCGCTGTCAGCCAGCTTGTCGGCGGTCTTGTAAATGCCCTGCGCCGCCTGCTCGACTGCACCGCCCTCTCCGTAGGCTTTCAGATAAGCGGCCCGTCTCAGTTCCAGAGCGTCGATCACGTTCTTGGCCGTCTCACGCTCGATCTTCGTGCTCTTCGGGTCGGCAAGGACGCCCTGCTGAGTCTTGATCTCCTGATCCCACAGTGCGATCTCTTCATCCGCCGCCGTGCGCTGCTGTAGGCCGCTGCCGGTCTGCGCCATACCTACAAGGTTGACAAGCCCGGAAGCGTAAGTCTTTGCCGCGCCCTTAACGGTGTCGCCAACACGCTGCATCGTAGTTCTCGGCTTTACCTCCTGCGCGTGCTGTTCAAGCGCTTCCGTGCTTTGATAGTTCTTTGCACTCTGCTGCTGCAAAGCGCCCTTCGCAAGATTCTGTGCAAGGGCGCTTTGATTTTTTGGCGCAACGACGTTCTGCTGCGTGCGAGACATGGGGCTGCTCGCCTTTGCGGGCGTCGTTGCCGCCTTGCTCGGCTGCACTGTCGGCTTCTTCTGCACCACATTGCCCGCAGGGGATGTGCGCTGCACATCCCCCGTTCTCACAAGCCTGCCGTGCGTGCCGGTTCCAACAACCGTCGTCTGGCCCTTGCTCGCTTCCACTTCCGGATTCGCTTTTACTAATCGTCCCATTTAGCCCTCCTCGTAGGAATAGCCGTACTGCGTCAGTAGCTTCTGCATTTCTGCCTTCTGATCACTCGTCATCAGCGGCCATGCCTTGTCGAGCGTCGAAAGGATACGCTCGCCCTCACCGTTTTTCAGCGACGTGTTGAATCCGCTCAGCAGAGCAATAAACTGACCCTGCGGCAGTGTCTTGCCGCTACTGCCGCTTCCGCTGCCGCCGCCCTGCCCCTCGAGCCAGTTTTCATAGTCCGAATACACGCCGCTCGAAGAGGTAAACCCGAATTTTTTATAGTTGTTGGCAATATAGCTCTTCGGATAGCCGCTTGCCTGCGCCGCTGCGAACAAGCCATCATAATCCGCCTCGCCGCCGCCCGTAGGCGTGGCGCTGACGCGGGTATTGCTTCTCGCGGCCTGCTGTGCGGCCTGCTGCAATTTGTACTGCCATTCCGCGTCATATCGCGCGTCCTCGATGGCGTCGCGTTCCTTTTGGTAGTCATAGTTCAGCTTGTCCTGCTGCTTCTGATACGCCAGCGCATCCGCCGTCTGCTGGTCGCCCACCTGATCGCGCGCGAGCTGGTAGAGGTAGTTGCGGTCGCTGAGCCAGCGGTTGTAGTTGTTGTCCTCAAGCCCGATGAGCGTATTCAAATCGGCGCGGTCGCCGCTCAATTTATCCTGATACATGCTGTAGGCAAGCTGCTGTAACTCGGGGATCTTATCCGTCATCTGGCTCATCTGGTAGTCGCTCGCCTGCTGGCTTGCCGTCACCGCCGCCGTGGACGGCATACCGCCCGTCATCACCGCCGCCTTGCCGAGCACGTCCTCCGCGCTGCGGTCTGCCTCGCGGGTATACTGCTTGCGGTACTGCTGATAGAGCGGGTCGCTTACCGCGTCGTAGGAAAACGGCGTGCGGTTCAGCAGCGCGTCGAGTTTCGCGCTGATCTGCCCGCTCTGGTCGTAGTTGTAGCTGCTCTCCCCCAACTTATCGAGCCAACTTGTATCCGCTTTTGGCTTGTTGAGCTTGATATACTCGTCGCCGCCGGTGCCGCCGCTGTAGTCATACTTTTCGCGGATCCTCTCCGCCGCGTCGTGCGCCGCCTGCTGCCCCGCCTTGTCGCCCTCGGCATACGCCTTGTTATAGCTTTCGGTATACTGCCTGATAAGGTCAAGATCATTTTGGTCCGTGACCAGCGTCAAGTCGGTATTTTTGTGTTTGAAATTGCCTGCCATGTGTCCCCTCACTTTCTCCCGCCCGTCACATACTCGTATTCGAGCGCGTAGAGCCGGTATTCTCCCGTGGCTTTGATCTTGAGTTTGAAATGGTCGCAGCGCCGGATGGGGCAGTCAAGGGTAAAAACGCCCTTTTCCTGCGCCCCGCAGCGGTCTACCTCTTCCCATGCCTCGTTGTCAAACTTTACAAGGAAGGTAAGCGCCGCGCCCGCCTCGGCCTCGATGCGCGCCCGCACGCGCTGCACGTGCTTCGCGTCAAAAGACCCGCCGTCATAGTCGGCGAATTCCGCCTCGCTGCTGACGCTTCCCTCGCGCTGCGCGCCCTCTGGGATATCCGCCGGATTCCCTATCAGCACACAGCCGCCCTCTATTAAGGCCATGATACCGCCGTGATAGGCCATTTGCACCACGGCAAGCGCATCTTCCTTGTGCCACGTGCCGTTTTCGCTGCTGTAGCAGTACAGCGCGCTCGCCCCGCCTGCTTTCATGCTCACGTAGTAATTAAGGCCGTCGCTGCCGCCCACAGCCTCGGAAAAGCGCGCGTCCTCGCCCAACACCCGCGAAATGCAGCGCGGCATACCGCCGCTGTAGGACATGATGCCCACTTTCGACAGGTAATAGAGCGTTTCACCCGCCACGGCAAGGCTTTTTGCGCTGCCCTTCTGCACGCCGAGCACCGCACTCGACATGAGCTGAAAATTCGTCGGGATCGTGCCGTACATCTTGAATATTTTGTCTTCTTTGAAAAAGCATGGGTAGCCAAGGTAGCTCACGCACGCCGTGAACGCTCCTGCCGTGCCGCTCTCCACACTGAACGCATCCGTGGATAGCCCGTCAAACACATTCCAGTTGTACGGATCGCCGAGCCTTGAAGCAAAGATGCTGTCGCCCTTGCAGCCCCACACGCGGTTTTCGTTCGTGCAGACATAGTCCATATCGGGCACTGTCCGCTTGAGCGTCACCGTGTTTGTTTCCGTGATGCTCGTCTGACCGTCCGGAAGCCGGAACGTGTTCTCGTAGAAGCGCAGCGTCTTCTTGTCGCTGCTGATCTCCCGGATAACAGGCGTGCGGTTGTTGTAGGGCTCCTTCGTGCATCCTTCGATCGTCACCGCGTCGCCCACGTTGAACGGGAACGCCGCGCCGGTCGTCGTGATGCTGTTGGCCGCTGCCTTTTCATCGGCGTATGTGCCATCGCCAAAGGTAAGCCCGCTCGCGCTGTAGCTCGCCTCCATCGGTTTGATCGTGCCGTTCTTCTCGCACACCAGCTTGTCCGGGAAGATGAGCACGCGCTCGCCCAGCGCGCAGAAAGTCTTTTCGCTGTCTGCGACCGTCGTCTTCTCTTCACCGTTGATGTAGAGCTTCGTCCCATATACCTCGTAGAGCTTCCCTGCGCTGAAGACCCCGTTCGGCGTCCCGGCATTCTTGCGCACGGTGTAGCGCCTTGCGCGCGGGGCAAGCAGCGGATAATACCGCGCAGACAAATTTTTCATGTCGTAGAGCTCCCCGCCGCCCGCGCCGAAAGTGTGGTTGATGCCGCCGAATTTCTCCTGCTGCACGCGCCTGTTGGAATACGCCGTGATCTCAGGCAGTCTCATCGTCCGGTACCCCTATATCTCCCCTCGGGCCGGTATCGCCATTCGATAATCCCTTTTCCGGCTCTACCGCGTCGCACAGCATCATGATGTTGCGCAGTGCCTGCCGCACCGCCGCTACCACGTCCACAGCGTCTCCGCTGACGTTCAGGCGGCTGATAAGGCCCATCGCCACAGCCGCTTCCTGCTTGATTTTCTGTTCCATTCTCGTCACCTCTATGATGTTCCGATTGTTTCTACCCAGCTTGCCGAGCCATCCGCGCGGTTGATGAGCGCAGACGCTTCGACCCAGTTTGCCGTGCCGCTTGTCGAGCGATTGATGAGAGGCACCGCCTCGACCCAGCTTGCAACGCCGGTCGATGACCGGTTGATGAGCACCACGCCGCTTGCCGTGGTACCGCCGCCACCGCTACCGCTCGCAGTGGTAAATGTGCCGCTGTCGGTATAGCCGCTTGCGTCCCAGCCACCCGTTACGCGGACGTACAGCGATGCGTGCCATGAGTAAGTCGTCCCGGCTGTCAAGCCCGTCAGCGTGAGGGAAAAGGTGTTCTCTCCGCCGCTTGTTTCCTTTGACCATGCTTGGAATGTGCCGACCCCGTCGACCGTGATGTACATGAGTTTGCTGTAGCTGTAGCTGCTTTGGCCACCCGTAAAGCGGCCACTGACATAAGCGGTCGTGCCGTCGCTTGCGTCCGGCGTGACCGTTACGCTGAAAGATGCCATGTGTCACCGCCTTACCACGGGGTACGGAAAAACACCGCGCCATACGGGGCGTTTGTCGGGGGAGACGGACCGTACATATTGCCCTCGCTCAGGACAAGCTGTCCGCCGCCGAGCTGCACCGTGCCTGCCGAAGCGCTGAGCAGCGCAAACGGCCCGTTTCCCGCCCCCGACGCGAGATAGATGTTGTTCCCGGCCGGAGCGACCATTTTAATACCGCCGTTGAGCGACGTGATTCCCATGCCGGAAAAGCCGCCGGACGTGTCGACCGGGATGATGCCGCCGACCGTGTTGCCGTATCCGTCCATAATGGCAACGGTGTCGCCGCGCACGGCCCCAGCCGTCAGGGTGCCGTCGATGTTGACCGACTTGACGTGGATATCCACGTTGCCAGTCGAAGCCAGCACCGCGCCGTCCTTGCTGATCTGGAAGACCGTTCCGCTGCTGCCGCTCACTGCGGAAAGTGTGATGCTGCCAAGGCTTTGGTTGATGAGCGACTGTGCCTGCTGCCCGTCGATCTTGCCGGAAACGCTCGTTTGCAGCCCGTCCACCGTCGCGCTGATCTCCGTGATGTCCCCCTCAGCGTCGCTGATGCGTGCCGCCAGCCCTTTCGCCGTGATGGACAGATCATTCACATTTTTGTCCGTGTCCTCGATCTTGGCGTAGATGGGCTCGCTGATGTTCTTGATAAACTCGCTCAGCGCGTTTTGATTCAGGTTGCTTTCATCCAGATTGAACAGCGTGTACCGCAGCTGTTCCAGCAGTACGAAAAGATAGTCGTATACGCCGTTGATCTGCTCCTGCGTGGTCTTCCCTTCCCCGTTCGGGAAGGTCGTCTCCACGAGCTGAAATGTCGTCGGCATTCAAATCACACCTTCCAGTTGCCCCGGCTTTCTTTCCGGTTGTTCCTGCGCCACCACGCCATCGCGTTTTCTACCGTGCGGTTTGCGATTGCGTAGTCGTTCGCGTAGAGCGCACTGTCCTGATTGTAGGCGTCCAGTGCCGCCGCCAGATAAAGGCAGTAGCATTCGCAGTGGCCGTCCGGCATCAGCAGTTCAAAGTCCTCGATGCTCGCCGTGTCGTCCTCGGCGTTTACCTTGAGGGTGGGGGCTTCCACCCCCATCATCTCGGCAAAGCGCGTTTCCAGCTCCATGAGCATTTCCGCCTTGCGCGGCGTGCTCAGCTTATTCGGGCGCAGCGCGTCCGCGTCCCGGATCGCTTTCAGTAGCTTCATTTATTACACCGCCTTAAAATAATTACCCACCAGCTCGTGCGGCAGATATTGCAGCGTGATCTTGCCGCCCGCCTGCTCGCCCGTGCGCTCGCAGAGGTACACCTTGCCGTCCTCGCCGTCGAGGTAATACTTGCCGTACTCGTATTCCATGCCGCGCGCTGCGGGGATGGGGTCATCCTGCGTGCCCGCGTGCTCGGCGTCGATGACCGCCCACAGATTCGGGGTCTTGTCCGGCGTCCAGTCGGCCTGCGAGGTATGCGCCTGACGGCACTTATGCACCTTGCCGCCGTAGCTTCTGCGGTCGCCCTCGACATAATCCACGGGATACGCCCATGCCGCGATGAGTTCCGGCACAGTCGCCGCCTCGCCGTCGCTCAGGCTGACTGCTGCCTGCTCGATGATGGGCCGCAGCTCCACCGCGCGGGCGTATGTGACCGGCGCGCCCGCAAGGGCGGTAACGGTCGCTTTGGCGCTCTCAGTCTCCGTGGGCTTGCCCATCTTGATGCTTACCGTGCCGTCGCGGTGGTCGGCGATGGCCCCGCTCAGGCTGTACGTGCTGTTGTCCCACTCGTTGACGACCTCCTCGGTCTCGCCCGTGGGCTGGCCGTCCGAATCGTACTTGGGTACGGTGTCGCGCTGCACGATGCTCCACGGCGTGTTGTCGGGCAGCAGCGCCGCCGCGTCCGTGGCGGTCATCGTCAGGCGGATGGTCTTGACCTCGCGCTCGCTCCATTCGCGGTCTTTCAGGACGCCTGTGATGATCGCGGGGTACTCGGTGTTGTTGACTTTGATGTAGATACTCATGTGTTATCACTCCTTTTATTAAGTTTAGAAGCAGAAGCCGAAGGCCACGCCAAACGAACGGTTCGCGCTGTCGTAGGCGGCGTAGCCTTTGCCGCTGACACTGCAGAAATGCAAGGACTGGCCGCCATTCGGAGAGCGCTCCCACCAGGTGAGCGCGCTGCCGTTGTAGTTCTTCACCCGGCTGTTGCCCGCCTTGTAGTAGTCGTACTGCGCACCCTCGCCGCTCTTGGAATAGCTGATGCTGCCGAAAATCTCGATCTCGCTCAGCAGAAACAGCTTGTCCGCCGTGGTGTCGATGGTGGCGCTCTGGTTACCCGCCGAAGTCAGCTTGTTCACCTCGCGGATGCCGCTCTGCACCTCCGTTGGCATTTGGCTCAGGATAGCAGGCAGGTGCGTCTGCCGCATGGCACAGCTCGTCCAGCCGCCTCTGTTGGTGTTGGAGCTGTTCATGTTCTTCAGCTCGCCGTAGCAGTCATGCAGCTGGAAGGTCAGCGGCGCCTTGCCCGAGCCGTCTGAATAGGTGTCGTGGTTCTTGCCGATGATGTCGATCTGGTAGTCCACGCCGTTGATGGTCATGGGCTTATGGTCTGCCACCTTCCATGTATCCGGCACTTCGTTGTTGTGGCACGCTTCGATGATCTGCTCCCATGTGTTGTTTGCAAACACAGGGTCGTAGGGCGGTGCAAACGCAATGTCATACCCCGTCCCGCCGATAAGCGTCCTGCCCTTTTTGATGCTGTACACCGTGCCGTTTACCATGCACTTGCCGCCCTTGACGGTGTAGGCCGTGCCGCCCACGAGGGTCTTGTGCGCGGTGAGGTCGACGGTGACGACGTTGCCGCTGTCGTCCACGAGGGTGGTGGAGGGGAGGATAAGAGCGGGGCGGATGCCTAAGTAGTCGAATGCATTGTAAAAGGTGCCGGTACCCTCGACGGTGACAGTCCACACGCCTTGAGAATTGTAAGTGTACGGGGAGCGGAGCCACCAGATGGTAGCCGAGCCGTTCAGGTACGCAATACGCTTAGAATTGCCGCCATAACTTGCGGTGAAGTAGTCCAGCTTCGCGCCGTCCACCGGGAAATAGCTGTTGTCGCTGGTCGTGAAGCCGACTTCGTAACCGGACAGCAGGAACACTTTGCAGGACAATCCGTTTGCGCCGCTCTGGGTCACACCGTTCTTAACGTGTGGAATCTTTACCTGTTTGATAATACCTTGAATATTGCTGTCAAATAGGCTGAAGAACGGCCCGTTGAGGTAAGTGTTGACTTCGCTTGTTTCGTATGCGTTTAGGTTTGAACTGTTAAACGTCTTCTTTTCGTAGATGTCTTTCATCAACAGCCAAGTGCCGTCGCAGCTCGCATCGTACAAACTGCTCGGCAAGCCTTGATGCACGACGAGGAATTCTTTCCGCACGCCGCCGACGTTAAGGTACACAGACGAGCCGACCGCCAGTGTGCTGATCGCTTTGTTCGCCATGTGCCCCCTCCTTAACCGAACAGCCAATCGATGGCGTAGTTCTCGGTCGGCGTGGTCTCCGATGCCACAAGCGTCTGCTTGACGATGTTGCCGCTTGCGATGTAGTCGCTGCCGCGCGTCGCTGCCACGATGCCGCCGCTGCCGTTGCCCTTGAGGAGGGATGACGTACTCGGCACACTTACGGTCGGCACCGTCACCGCGCCCGTCTTGCCGTTGACGCTCGTCACGGGGTACGGCGGCGGGTTGCTCGCGCTGTACTGCTTGACGTTGTCCACGTTGGCAAGGCCGACCTCGCTCTTGCTGTAGCTCGGCTTGGTCTTCGCCTTTGCCCATGCAGGCACGGTCGGGTCGCTCTCCGTGTAGCTCTGCAATGCGCTGTCCGCCTTGCCCAAACTCGTCTGCACGTCGCTTGCAAGGTCGGATTTTGCCACTGTGGACTTAAAGGCCAGACTGCCGAGGTCGGCAAACCACTTCGCAATTTTCCCGAACAGCACAGAAAGCTTTTCGCCCGTGGCGATATTGGCGCGGGCAGTCGCCGCCGTGAACGCCGCCGTGACGTTGCTGCCGTCGCCGGTCTTGTCCAGCTTGCCGTTTAGAGCCGTGCGGATATCACTGTGCGCGGTAGCGGAGGTGTTGTGCGCAGAAATCTGCGCGGATACGTCCACTTTTCCCGCCGCTTCCTGCGCGATCTCTTCGACGTCGGCTGGCGTGAAGTAATCCGTCCCCTTCACCGGCGTCTTGCCATCCGCGCCCGGGTCTCCCTTGGGCCCCTGCGGTCCCGTACCGCCGTCCTTGCCCGGCGCTCCGTCCGCGCCCGCGTCTCCCTTCGGTCCCTTGATGTTGACGGACTTCGGGTTCGTCTTGCCGCCGTCGTTCGTCCAGCTCAAAAGGCCCGCATCGCTCACGCTGGGGGTAAACGTTACGCCGTCCTTGCCATTGGCGCCGTTTGTTCCGTCCTTACCGGGTGCTCCGTCTTCACCCTTCGGCCCCTGCGGACCGGTATCACCTTTCTCACCTTGCGGACCCTGAGGGCCGGTTTCTCCGTCTTTGCCGGGTGCCCCATCCGCACCTGCAGGACCGGCAGGGCCTTGCGCGCCCGTATCGCCTTTGTCGCCCTTCGCGCCCTGCAAAGGGCCGTTGTCGACAAAAGCATTCGTCACGCCGTCGAAGATGTAAATGTCGTAAGGCTCACCAGTGCCGACCCCGTAAGCGTCGCCCGCCTTGGCCGTGGCCTTGTGTGCCGCGTCCAGCGCCGCCTTGCTCGCGTAGTAGCCGAGAACCCGGAATCCGCTGCCTGTGTCTCCCTTGGGCCCCTGGATGCCTTGCTCGCCCTGCGGCCCCTGCGGGCCAACTGCGCCGGTATCCCCTTTGACGCCCTGTTCGCCCTGAGGCCCCTGCGGACCCGTTTCACCTGTGTCACCCTTGGGGCCTTGGGGTCCGGTATCACCGGTATCACCCTTGTCACCTTGGGGTCCTTGTGGGCCGGTATCTCCCGTTTCGCCCTTCGGCCCGCGCTCGCCCGTGTCGCCCTTCGCGCCTTTCAGCGCAGCAATCTGCGCTTCCGTGAAGTCATCATAGGTAAAGGCGTCGCCTTTGTCGCCTTTCGGCCCCTGCGGACCAGTGCTGCCGGTTTCGCCGGTATCCCCCTTGGGGCCCTGAATGCCCTGAACGCCTTGGATGCCCTGCTCACCCTGCGGGCCCTGCGCACCCGTTGCACCTGTGTCGCCCTTTTCTCCCTTTGGGCCCTGCGCGCCTGTCGCGCCGGTATCCCCCTTGGGGCCGGTCGCGCCGGTCTCGCCTTTGGGCCCCTGCTTACCGGTGTCACCCTTGGGTCCCTGCTCTCCCTGCGGGCCGGTTGCAGGAACGCCGGTATCGGCAAAGGCTCCCGACGCCGCGTCCCACTTGAACCAGTTCCCCGTCGTGCTGTCGACGTATGGCATCTTGGATACGGCGCTCTCCACGCCCGCCGCCGCCGAAAGCACCTCGTCCACCCAACTCTGATAAGCCTCCGGCGGGTCGACTGTGCTTTCATCCATCGCGGCGCGCACGCGCGTCTTGTAGGTCTGGCTCTTGGCGATAACGTCGCCCAGCGTGTACCGCAGCTCCGCCTTGCCCCCGCCGCTTTTCGCCGTATCTGCACTTTCGACAAACCAGACGAGCAGCCCGTCCTCTTCACTCAGCGCCACGGGATACGGGGAAACGTCGCCCTCGCGCTGCACGATCAGGCTGAACGAGCCGCCCGCGCCGTATGTCTCGCGCCATTTCTCCGCAATGTCGAAGGTCACCCTGCGGGCCTTGTTCTCGCCCTGCCTGCCGAGGTTGATCTCCTGCATCCCGTATGCTTTCTCTTCGATCATATTGTCACCTCTCTTATGGAAAACGGCGCAGCAAGAGCCGTTTTTTGTCCCTTGCTGCGCCGTGTCGCAACTATTTTTCGTGTTTCGCGGAATATTCACTTACACATGGTGCGCTTTCGCGCTGTCCTCGAATTCGCTGCTCATTGCCTGAATGAGATTTGCGGTCGAGGCGTCCTGCTTCATCTGATTCTGGATGGCCCACAGGAACTTTCTCTTGACCTGCACGGTCACGCCGCGCTGAATCAGGCACGATTCGCCGTTCACGCACACCAGCAGGTCGTCCTTGTACTTTCCGTTGTCCTTGAACAGCCTCACGCTGACGTATTCCTCGCCTGCGCGGGTGGCGTTCGCAGCCGTATTCTGTTTTGCTTCACTCATCGGGTGTCCCTCCGTTTCATTGATGGGGGCGGCGTTCGCAGCCGCCCCCTGTTTTGGTTAGGTCAGCGGGGTCTCGTCAAACGTAGAGGTGGTCTCTACGCGGATCATGTATGCCTCGACCAGACGCTCGGCGACCTTGGTGGCCTTCCAGCCGACGGTCGCGCGCTGGTTAAGCGGGTCAGCAGTACCGGCAGAGCCAAGCGGCTTGACGATGTGCTCAAGGCCGCCGCCGGTCAGCTCGGTCGTACCGTAAGCCTCAGCGCCCATGATGAGGGTAGAGTAGACGTTGCGGCCCTTCGCGCCAGCCTCGCCGGGATAGACGATGTTGCCCGCAACAGGCGCGGTGCTCGGGACTTCCTTCAGCGTGATCGTCGCGCTACCCGCAGCCGCAGCCGCAGCGGATTCGATCTCGCAGATCTGGCCCTCGATGATGGCCATGCGGCCCGCAAGCGCCTTAGCGTCGTCCGCCGTAATAACCTCATTGACGGTGACGACCTTGCCGGAAACGCTCTTGACCTTGAGCTCGCGCGCGCCTTCCGTCAGGTCGTCGGCGTGGAACACCTTCGCTTCAGTCGTCTCCACGAAGCGGACGCCCGCGATCTTGCCGATCTCATCGTCATAGATGTTGGTGGTGTCCTTGTACTCGTGGGGGCGCTTCCAGTCGGGGTCATCCTGAATGTCGTAGGAGCAGTCAGGGTGAATGATGGCCCAGTAGGAGCCCTCGTAGCGGGGCGCGTTCATAGTCTTCAGGAAGCGGACCGCCTTGCGCACCGCGCGAACGGTGAAGTAGTGGTTGCCGCTTGCCTCGCCGCCGACGAGCAGATGACGTCCATTCACCTGGCCTTCGCCGTACTGGGCGTTGGATCCGCCGTTGATGACCTCGCGGGTGATGGTGTCCAGCGTGCGGCCCGCCTGAGAGCCGAGCAGCACCGTGGCCTCCTGAAGGTTGTTGTCGATGGCGGTGAGCTCGAGGATATCAGAGATCTCCACGAAGTCGCCGTACTGGTCGACCTGTGCCGTCAGCGTGGTCATCGACAGCTTGCGGCCCTTGGGCGTCACGCCTTCGGTGATGGGGGTGAGCGCCTTGGGCAGCGGGTTGTACTTGCGGAACTCGATCTCCTTGCCCTTGCCCTTGGGAATGTTGCGCTTCTGTGCGAAGCGGTCATGCACCAGCTCGGGCTCGGCGTTGTCGATCAGGGTGTCGCAGTAATAGGTCTTCATCTCGCCGGAAAGACCGGCGTCGGTGGTCACGTTCGTCTGACCCTCGAAGAGGCTCAGCACGACCGGCAGAACGAAAATGTCTTTCATGTTCTTCATTGCTTTATCTCCCTTATAAAGTCGGTTTTGGGTTCTTGCGCATCAAAGCACGATGCGCTCGCCGCGCCGCACGCGTCTTGCGATCTCTGCGCGGTCGGCTTTCGTAAACTTGCTCGGGTCATTCTTGACGATGACCCCCGGCTGGGAGTTTGTTCCGTTCTCGTTCGGGCGCATCCCCTTCGCGCGCACGTTATCCATCACGCGTTTTTCCATCTCGGCAGCCGCTTTCGCTGCGTTGCGGGCCTGAATGTCGCCCAAATGCGATACCTCGTAAGCGTCCCTCACGGGAACACCGGCGCGCAGCATGGCAATGAAGCGCGGATTCTCCGCCACCTCGCGTCTCAGGTCGAAGTCCGGGTAATCGCCCGGCGCGTCCGCCGTTCCGACCAGCTCGCTTGCCTGACGGATCCAGTCGTTATAGGTCTCGTCGGCTTTCTGTGCGCGCTGCCGGTCCTCTTCCTGCCGTTTGAGCTGCTCATTCTCCTGCTGCATCTGCAAATACTTGCGGTACTGCTCAACGCTCATGCCCATGCTTTCGGCTTCCTGCTCATAAAGCACCGTTCCCAGCGCCTCGTCACCGTCAAAGGCGGCCCTGAGCTTCGCCATATCGCCGTCTGCCACCCCATAATGGCGCATGAGCGCGTCGATAATGGGCTGTGCATCCGCGATCTTCTGATCCTTGGCTTTTTCCTCGCCGAATCTGCGGTTGATGATGCGCTGCGTCTCTGCGGTATAGACGTCCTTGTACTTGCCGTTTACGAGATCGAGGAACTCCTTTTTGAGGTCTCCCTCGCCGTCTTTCGCAGCCCCGGCGTCGTGCTGCTGCATCTTTGCGCCCTTGTCGTCCTTCGGCTCGCCAGCAGGCGTCCCCGTATCGTCAGGTGCCTCCTGCTTGCCAAAAACAACATTGGCGTATTCGCCCGGTTTGCCCTTCCGGGTGGGAGAAGGGCTTGCGCCTTGTGTATCGCCCTGTGTGCCGCCTGCTCCTTCTGCGCCGCCCGATGCACCGGCAGCGGCTCCCGCAGCGGCAGCGCCGCCGTCAAAGAGGCTCAGGATCACAGTAAGCGTGTGTTTGAGGTTCATGCTATTCCCTCCTATGGTCATATCGCGGGCATTTGGCCTCCCGTGTGGGCCAAACGGAATTCTCTCCGTGTTGCAGTTGAGGGACCGGCGGGAAAAAGATGAAGAAAAAACCGCCGGTCCCGCTGCAAGTGAAAAAGGAGAGAATCATCCGTCCGATACTACCGTATCACGGCATTCTCCCCTTCTCACCACGGTTATAAAAAATTTTTCAAATTCCTTCGGCTTTTACCGTGATCGCGTCCGGCCTTGTCTCTTCCAGCTGCTTGAGCCCGATATACGCCGCCAGGAACGCCGCTTCGATGCGTTCATCCCCGCTGCACCGGATGCGAAAGCTCGGTTTTTTTTCGTCGATCTCAAGCACGTCCACCACAGCCGCGCATTCGTTGTTCCCCTCCATGGTCTTGACATACACGCCGAACGCATACATGACGCCGGTGATGTAATTGCAGCACGCCGTGTCCGCGGAGTGCCCCTCGCAGACGATGCTATGATGCCATCCGTCTGTCTTTACCGTTGCCGTCGTCATCGCTTACATCCCCGGCATGGCCGCGTTGCTGCCGCTGTCCATGTTTGGCTTGCTGCGCTCCGCGAGCTGCTGCATATACGGCGTCTGTGCGCCCTGCGCATCGGCATTGCGGCTTTCCGTGCCGCCGCTGCTGCCGCTCGGCCTTGCCGTGCTGCCGCCCTGCGTGCCAGTTCCGGCCTGCGCCGCCATGCTCATATCCTGCCCCGTGAGCTGCGCAATGACCGCGAGCGCCTTTTGCAGCTGCTCGCCCTGCTGCTGCACCACGTTGTAGAGCGTCGCGCCCTCGTTGATTTGGCCCTTGATCTTGTCGATACCCTCAAAGTCCATCATATCGAGCGCGATCATGCTCTCCTGTGCCCTGTCGGGGGAGAAGAAGCCCAGTGAATACAACTCCTTTGCCCGCTCGTTCTGTTCCGCTCGGGAAAACGGGTTTTTCTTCTGTGCCTTGATCTTGACGTCGAATACCGGCCTGCGGAACAGCTCGTCGCCGAGGCTGTCCACGCCCGTCACCTGATCGCCGAGCTCGTTGGCCCCGATCTGCGCGTATTCATACGGCAGCTCGTTCGTGATGCGGAAGGTTCTCGTCACGTCGTAGAACTGCCTCATGCGCTCGATGCAGAGTTTCACGATCTTCACCTGCGCGCGATACCCGCCCGCGATCATGTCGCGGCTCATCTTGTTGCCCGCTTCCTGCAATGCGGAGATGGCTGCCGCCGCCGTCGCGCCGGACGACGTTCCGCCGTTCGATACGTCGCGGTTGGCGCTCGTCTCCTTCATTTCGTCGATCTTCATCTGCACGATATTGGCATAGATGGAATCGAGCGGGCGCGTCACCACCTCGCGCAGGCGGCTGTCATTGATCTCGCCCGACACATGGATGATCGGCTTGCGCCAGTCGAGGAACTCGTCCTCGTTGATGTTCAGGCTCTCGCTGGCAAAATACCGGCGTTTGCTGCCCATCATGGATGTTTCGAGGATGTTGCCCCACAGCTTGTCGATATAGAGCTGCGGATCCTTTGCAATGGCCGTGTAGCCGAAGCCCGCGGGAGATCCCTTCTCCGGGAACAGCGTGTCGAACACAAACGGGTATTCGCCGTCGGAGTAGAAGCCGTCCTCGGCGCATTCCGGGTCATTTTCGCTCGCATAGATGATATGTTCTTCGTCGATGAGCTTGACGTAGTGCAGCACCGTGCGCCCGCCCACCATCTTCTTACGGTAATACCAGTCGACCACGGCGATCTTGCCGCTCGTGTCGACGGAATCATCGTACTCGTACTTCGCGAGCGATACGCTGCTGCCGCCGAGCTTGCCCGCAAACTGCGGGTATTCGTCCTCGAGGATATCCTCATCCACGAGCGACACCGTGAATACGTTCCGGCTCTTCTGAATGTCCTCGACACCCGGCTCCCAGAAAATATTCAGCGGGTCGATGCGCTCAATGGCAATGTCTCCCAGCCCGTTGTCCTTCTCCTTGTCCCAGAAAACACCGTAAATGGCGACGCCGTGCTTAAGCTTTTCCCACCACTCGAAGCTGTAGGTGCTGTCAAACTCGTTGTACTCCATGATGACCGGCAGCACCGCCGAGAGCGTCTCGGCGCTTTTCTCGTCGCTCTGTTCCCTCGGCAGGCACACCGGCTCTGGGTAATTGTCCATCGCGTCTGCGTGCTTGTTGGTGATCGAGTTGAACAGCCACGCGCTCGCAGGCTCCGGCGCATCTCCTGCGTCCTTGCTGCCGCGCCGGATATCCTCCCAGTGTCGAAGCTTCCACCAGCTCTCTTCGCTGATGATGCGGTTTTCGAAGTTGCTCTTCCCCTGCCGGTACTTTTGCAGTGTTTCCACCGCCTCGCCGACCTCTTTGCTTCCGATAGCCGCACCGCTGCCGTAATTGGCCTCGCTGTCGCGGAACGCCCCCACAAGCGGCGCGTCTGCCTTTGCGTCCATCATCGCAGCCGCGCCCGCAGCGTCGGCCTGCTCCTGCGTCTGCGGATATTTCGTAAATCTTGCCATAGTTCCCTCCTGTCAGTTGTGCTGAAACCATGCGTACCTGTCGTAGGTATGCGGATTGATATCCAGCGGGTCATAGATGACCAGCTTCGGCGGCGTGTTCTTCCTCGCCGCAATGGGGTTCTCCATGCACACATAGCGCGTCATGTCATAAATATGGTCTTCCTGCTCGGTGTTCACGTCCTCGACGTACTTCTCGTCGTAAACGAGGTTTGGCACCGTGCGAATGAAGTTCTTGCAGGTGTTGAAAATATACAGCATCGGGATTCCGTTCTCATCGAATGCAAATCGGTTGTGCAACTGCATCTTGCCGTCAATGCGCGCGTTGTCGCCCTTCTCGAAGTAGACGCGCTCGCGCTCAAAGAGCGAGCCGATGCTCTCGGTCCCCTGCGTGCCCCAGATGGCCGGGTCTCCCACGCGGAAAATCTTCCGACCTTTCAGGTTGGGGTCCTCGCTCTCGATGCGCTTGATCTCCCTCGCTACCGCCGTCGGCTCCATCTTCACACCCTCGTTCGGCGTCCCCGTGCAGCCGTAATACTCCGCAATGTGATAGAGCCGCCGATCTCCGTCCACGGCAAACCAGCCGATGGCGAACGGCCTTGAATAGCCCCAGTCCATCGCGCACCACACGGGCCACTCCTTCGGGATGCGAAACGGCGCGATCACGTGCGTATTGATGCGGTCGCCGTAGTGTTCGCTGTCGTTGCGCCACTCGGTAAATACCTGCCCCGAGAACGTGTCCCAGTCGCCGTAAAGCAGCGCGTTTCGTTCCTGCTCCGGCATGGATGCAAGCCTTGTCAGGTAGCTCTCGTCATTCGCCAGCAGGATCTTGTTGTCAAATACCGTGCTCGGCACAAAGATGCGGCTTTTCCAGCGTGTTTCCTCGTGCCCGTCCGGGAATCGGATGTTGAACTGCTCCCAGATCGTTTGCATCGGCGGCCCCGCCGTGATGAATCGCTCCTTGACCCACCCATGCCCCACGCCGCCGGGGTTTGCCTGCGCCCTCTGGTAGCAGCGCGTTCCCGGCCCGTTTGGGCGGTTGCGGGAGAACATATAGCTGTATTCGTCCCAAAGAAACTGCGTCAGCTCGTCAAAGTCGATGAAGTCGTACCGCTTGCCCTGATAGTTCGTGCGGTCCTTTGTGTGCTGCATCGACCCGAAGTATATCTTCGCCCCGCTTTTGAACTGCCAGAAGTGCTTGCTGTCGTTGTACTTCGCCCCCGGGAAGATGCGCGGGTAAAGCTCGAGCGCCCGGTCGATGATCTCCGAGAGCTGCGGGTAGGTCTTACGCAATATCAGCCCGCGATAATACGGGATGCCGACCTGCCGCGTCGCTTCCATCAGCGCGCAATCGGTCTTGCCGCCGCCCGCCGCACCGCCGTATAGCGCCTCGTCTTCCCAGCGGCTCATCAAGATCGCCTGCTTCGGCTGCGGCGTCCAGATTACATTGCGCTTAGCCATCTGCGCCACCGGCTTCTGGCGGCGGAGGCGCAGGCAGCACCGCAGGCAGCTCGGCCACGCCGTGCCCCTCGTCCTCGTCCTGCTTCTTCTCATCCGCCCAGCGGAAGTTGTATTTCAGGCTGAATTCCGCGCCCCTCTGCCCATCCCGGTCGAAGAGACGTTCCTCGGCGTAAGCCTCGATCCTTGCCTTCGCGCGCAAAACCGTGTCAACGAAAGCCTTCTTCGCCTGATAATTCAGCAGCGCCTGCCTGCTCGTAAACCCGAGCGCCAGCGCAAGCCCTGTCACCGTCGGCGGATGCGCGTTGATGATAAACGGCTGGCCGTATTTGTCGAGGATCGGCTGCCCGTCATCTCCGATGATCGGCTCGCCTTTACAGTCCTCAAAATATTGATCAATGACGGCCTGCATCTCTTCAACCGTCTTGTACCTCGGTGTCATCATTGTCCGCCGTCACTTCCTTTCTGCTTTTTATGCTGCAGGCCCCCACCCCTCGGCCATATCACGCAGCATGATTTCCCCGTCCGGGAGGCACGGACGTCCTATCTTTGACGATATCATGCCGCGCGTTCATTCTCACCACGGCCCCCGGAAAATCTTTTTTTGATTCGGGCCCCTTTTATCTATACCGTTACATACACACAAAATAGATATATCTCTGCGTATACGCTCCCCTTTCCCTATCCCCCTATAGTCC
>ERZ1034818.64-NODE-64-length-42804-cov-30.196519_pt1 | contig 42804 bp, 80 predicted proteins | sample MGYA00520595_ERZ1034818 | MGnify/ENA primary metagenome ERZ1034818 (study PRJEB33766, sample SAMN09781689) | gut metagenome | biome: gut microbiome | host: Homo sapiens | place: Madagascar | study: EMG produced TPA metagenomics assembly of the PRJNA485056 data set...
AAGGTGGGCGATAGGCTTTACGAAGTAACGGGTCGAAAAACGATCAGTGTGTATAAAGTTAGAGCCATCCGCGTGGAATTGTTCGGCTTGTTTATTGAGTGGGACATTGTAGAAGGGTTTGTTTGGCAATCGCTTTCAGGCATAAACGCCGGAGAAATTGGTAAGACCGTATTCCTCACCCGCGAGGAGGCGGAGAAAGCACTGGAGGCGATGGAGGATGGCTGACAACAGGGACGACTATTGGAGCAACGAAATCAAATCGTATGATGATCAGTGGGATACCGGCCCTGATGATAAGCACGATTTGTGGAAGTGGAGAGAGTGCCTGAAGATGGCGAAGATCATAAACGCCGAGATTAAATGCAAGGTGAGGATGGGGGGTGCTGACAATGGCAACGGTTAAGTGTGTGTTTGGTAAGCGTGGGCGCCCGTCCCACGCATGGAACGACGGCAAGAAAGACCGCATCTACTGTCTCGGATGGGTTGACCTGATGACGGATGACCCGATACCTGAATGCTTGGCTTGCTCCGATTTTGTTAACAAAGCGCAGGATGACTTAGAGGCGTTTTATGGGAGGACTGACAATGGCGACAAAGAGAGTGTGTGACCGCTGCGGAGCGGAGATCAGCCCGGTCAATTTCGTCACCTATGCCGGTATGCGGCGGATTAAAACCGGCGTAAACAATGAGGACTACGAGCTGTGTGTTTCGTGTGCTCACAAACTGCGGAAGTGGTTTAATGGGGAGGAGAACGACAATGGCTGAATACATCAAACGAGAAACGTGCTTGTCGATTTTACGCGCAAAGGCAAACATGGCGGTTTTAATGGATGCTGCACCATATTTTGAAAAAGCGGCGCAGATGCTGGAGAAACTTCCCGCCGCTGATGTTGTCCCGGTGGTGCACGCGATGTGGATACTGTCAGAAAGCGACTTTGATGATGACGATACCTTGTTTGATGTCGAAGAGTGGTGCGATTGGCAGTGTAGCGCTTGCAGAGAAGATATTTGTTACGACGACCCGATGCCGCTGAGATTGCTTCCAAAATTCTGCCCCAACTGCGGCGCAAAGATGGACGGTGCGGAATGAAGATATACAAAAATCCGTGGGTGACGCGAGAAAGCTACTTTGTGAAAACTGGCACTGCAAAGTCAGCAAAAATGGAGGCGGCGAAATCCAGCGGCTATTCTATTGATTTTTGGGACGGTAAATGGGTCGTCCGTAAGACAGCCTATTATAACAAGTCTTTATCTGAAATGCCTGTTGTTTGCGAAAACAGATGCAGTTTGCAGGCGCGAATTGACAAGGCGATTGTGGACACGGTTCTTGGGTTTGTGGAAATGGCGAAGATGGATGGAGGTGATATCGATGCGGCTGATTGATGGTGAAGAATTAGAGCGCTTGTTTAACGAGCAAATTGAACGAGGCGCAACAGATGCGTTTGATGCGTTTGATGATGCTTTGCAAGACACACCCACCGTAGACGCAGAGGTCGTGGTGCGCTGCAAGGACTGCTTTCAATCAGCGGTGATCGGAAATGTCCTGCACTGCACCTATTGGAGAAAGAACACGGACGAAAACGGATATTGCCACGAGGGAGGATAAGCCAATGGCTGATATATCTATTGAAGAACTTGGGCCAGGTGTAATTCTTAAGGCTACAAAACCAGACGGAGAAAGATACAGATACAGCATACCGACATGGCCCCCTGGTGATGGCGGACCGGGGTATAGAGGGCACGAACTTGAGATAGACGTATTCTATGGAGGCGGAGGCGGCGATGCAAAAGGGTGATATGATCCTGGCGCGGTTTATGACGCTGCCAGACTTATTTCCCGGTAAGGGGTGCGAAGAAAGAAAATTCCCTATCCGCAAGGGCACAGTGGTGTATGTGCATCCGAAGGGGCGGTACATCGTGGCGGAGTGCGGGGGGGGGGTTCGGGAGACGTTTTTCCCGGAGGAGGTGCTGATATGAGCGAGTTCCCGGAACGGCTGAGAAAGCTGCGGGAGAGAAAGAGACTGAAGCGGTATGTGCTATCGGAACGCTGCGGGCTGAACTCGGACGCCATACGCCGGTATGAGCTGGGGACAGCGAAGCCGACGATGGACGCGCTGAAGAGTATAGCGGATGAATTCGGCGTGTCGGTGGACTATCTGATGGGCAGGACGGACTATCCCTGCGTGGTAGATATTGCCGAAAAATAATTTTTGAAAATTCCACTTAAAAGTGGAAAAATTGAAAAAACGCACTTTATCATGGGAGATGCAGGGGCAAACTCTGCATCTCCATTCTTTTTCTTTTCCCCCTTCTTTTCCTGATGGGCGGGGCTTCGGCTCCGCCCGGAAGGAGCAATATGCCGCAGGCCGATGCCACCCCACATTTCGGGGAGCGGGAGGTCGCACCTCCTAGGCGGCAACAGATGGCAGGCCCTATGCGGGCAGACGGACGTCAATATTTATCTGATGCGCGGGCAGACGGACGTCAATATTTATCTGATGCGCTGGCAGACCGCTGCAAGGGATGCGTCCCAAATAGTCTGCTTACTTTAGACAGGACTTCCCGCACCTCTTGGCAATGTGTCCCAGGGAAGACGTTGATGATCTGCTGGTAGAGCGCCAGCAGCATAATCAAAAGAAAGCTCAATGGGTTCAGGTGAGGCGAAAGCCGGGTACAGACGTGCCAATGACAAAGGCCAGTGGTGGGAGGCCGGTGCGTCAGACAAGAAAGGAAGTGAGCAAAATGGCAAAGGTAGGGTGCCCAAGAAAATACCAGAGCGTCAAGCAAATGCAGAGGGCCATTGACGCTTACTTTGAAAGCTGCAAGGGGACACCGCTTATGATCGACGGCGATGTTGCCACGGATAAATATGGAAGACCGATTATTTTAGATGAAAAGCCGCCGACGGTGACGGGACTGGCGTTGGCGTTAGGCTTTACGGGCAGACAGGCGCTGCTTGACTATCAGGCGCGGCCTGAGTTTACGGACACGGTCACGCGCGCAAAGTCCATGTGCGAGGAATACGCAGAGGCGCGGCTGTATGACCGTGACGGCGCGAACGGGGCAAAGTTCAGTTTGAGCTGCAATTTCGGGTGGCGCGAAGTCAACGAGACAAAAGTAAGCACAGATGCAGTCAAGGTGATAATTGATGTCTGACATCCGGCTGTCTGAAAAAATTGGCTCTGCGTTCTACGACGTGGCGCATGACGTGTTTCTGCATGGTCACACGCACTACGATTTCAGCGGCGGGCGCGGTTCATTGAAGTCCTCCACGGTGTCTGTGCTTGTCCCCCTGCTGCTGATAAACAACCCCGGCACACACGCGCTGGTGCTGCGTAAAGTCGCAAATACCATTCGCGACAGCGTGTACGCGCAGTACATTTGGGCAATCGGTGAGCTGGGTATGGCGGCGTATTGGGAAGCAAAGGTTTCCCCGATGGAACTGATCTACAAGCCTACCGGGCAGAAAATCATGTTCCGGGGCGCTGATGACCCCATGAAGATCAAGTCTATCAAAGTGCCGTTTGGTTATATTGCTGTGACGCACTTTGAAGAGAAGGACCAGTTTGCAGGGCGGGCGGAGATACGAACTATCTTACAGTCCACCATGCGCGGCGGGTCAAAGTATTGGAACTTTGAAAGCTACAACCCGCCGATAAGCCGTGACAACTGGGCGAACAAAGACAGCCTGGAAGAACGGGCCGACCGCTTGTGCCACAAGTCAACGTACTTGCAAGCCCCGCCAGAGTGGCTGGGTGAGCAGTTTCTGGCAGAGGCGGAACATCTCAAAGCCAAGGACGAGAGAGCGTACCAGCACGAGTATTTGGGCATTCCTGTGGGCACTGGCGGCAACGTGTTTGATCGGCTAGAGCTGCGGGAGATAACTGACGCGGAGGTTGCGAGTTTTGACAAGCTATACCAAGGTGTAGACTGGGGCTATTTCCCTGACCCATTTGCTTTTGCTCGGCTGTACTATGACCGGGCGAGAGAAACCATATATTTGCTTGATGAGATTTATGAAAACAAGCTTTCAAACGAGCAGAGCGCAAAGATGATATTGCAGCGTGGCTACAATGACACGCGCATTATTTGCGACAGCGCAGAGCCGAAAAGCGTTGCAGACTTCCGGGCTATGAAGCTACCAGCCTTTGAAGCAATTAAAGGCCCCGGCTCTGTGGAGTATGGAATGAAGTTTTTGCAGCGGCGCACTATCGTGATAGACAGAAAGCGCACCCCACACGCTTATGACGAGTTTGTGGGATATGAATACGAAAGAAACAAAGATGGCGACATAATCAGCGGCTACCCGGACGCAAACAATCATTTGATCGATGCGGTTAGGTATGCCCTTGAGCCTGTAAGCCGCAGAATGGGAGTTATCGCATGACGGTAATCGACAAACTGAAACAATTTGGATATACGACCATCCCGGAAGAGTTTTACGCGAAAGTCGGCGTGTGGAAGTCGTGGTATCAGGGCAACGTAAAGGGATTTCACCGATACAAGCGGTACAACGGTCACGACTGGGTGAAGTGTGAGCGCGTGACGCTGGGCATGGGTAAAAAGGTCTGCGAGGACTGGGCAAATCTTCTGATGAACGAAAAAGTCCAGATCACCCTTGAGGGGCAGAAAGAGCAGGCGTTCATTGACCGCATCCTAACCGCCAACAACTTTACGGTCAAGGCCAACGAGATGCAGGAGATGAAGTCCGCACTGGGCACTGTGGCCTATATCCCCCGCGTGGTGGGCCAGAGCGTCAGCGACACTGGTGAGCCTATTCCCGGCGATGCATCCGGCATTGTGTTGGACTATGTGACCATTGAGCACATATTCCCGCTGGCGTGGCGCAACGGCTTTATTACCGAGTGCGCTTTTGACAGCGTGGTGACGGTGCAGGGCAAAACATATTTGTATTTGCAAATCCACCGCAAGGACGAGCAGGGTCAGTACATCATTGAGAACAGCATCTATCGCTACGAAAACGAAAGCTTGTCCGATGTAAAGCTGACCGAAGTACCCGGCTTTGAGCGTATTCCGCCTGTGGTGTACACCGGCAGCGACAAGCGGCAATTTGTTATTGACCGGCCTAACATTGCCAACAACTTTGACTATCTTCTCCCAGTGGGTATCCCTGTGTTTGCGAATGCTGTTGACGTGCTGCGCGGCGTGGATTGCGCTTACGATTGCTATGTCAACGAATTTGAAAATGGCCCCATGCTGCTGGCGGTAAAGATGCCTGCCACACGGTGGGATGACAACAAGCCCACCCTTGACCCGCATGATCGGCGGTTTTATCTGCTGGAGGAAGACGCGCAGCAGGGCGATGTGGTAACGCCTATCGCGCCGCAACTTCGTACCGACAAGCTTAATGTCGGTCTACAAGATCAGTTGAATCTTCTTTCCAGCAAGTGCGGCTTCGGCGAAACCTATTACCGCTTTGACGGCGGCAGCGTGGCAACTGCCACACAGGTCATCAGCGAAAACTCCACCATGTTCCGCACCATCAAAAAGATGGAGATCGTGCTGGAACAGGCGTTGGTGGAGCTGTGCCGCATCCTGCTTCGGCTGGGGAACACGGCTATGAACGCGGGGCTGAATGAGGACGTTGAAATCTCCATCGACTTTGATGACAGCATTATTGAGGACAAGCAGACCGACTTTTCTCGTGATATGCAGCTCCTAAGCGCGGGCATTATGAACGATTGGGAGTTCCGCATGAAGTGGATGAACGAGGACGAGGCGACTGCAAAGGCGGCACTGCCAAAGATGCAGGACATGACTACAGAGCAGCAACAGGAGGTGGAGTAATGGGCTATGGAGAAAACCCCGGAACTTTTTGGGTAAACATTGGCACAGATGAAAAACCTAATTGGGTAGTTTTGGGCTATGTAAAATGAGCAAGTATCCATTCACGCCTGAATTGCTGGATGCCATGCCGGAAGAGCTGGCAGAGTTGTACCGTGGACTTGAGGACACGCTGCTGATGGAGATATGCTCTCGCCTGAAACTGCGGGATGAGCTGAACGAGGTAACGGTGCAGGACATCAAGGCGCTGCGGGCACATGGCATCGACCTACAGAAAATTGAAAAGGCTATCCGCCAGACTACCGGCATCAGCGAGAAGAAGCTGAACGAGTTGATAGACGATGTGGTGGAGCGCAACCAAAAGTATTACACCGAAGTCATAGACCTTGCGCATGTCACACAGCCTGACGTGCTGGTAGATGCAACCACCATTGACGCCATCAAACGGCAGACGCAGGACGTATTCCGAAACATCACCGCTTCGATGGGCTTTTTGGTAGACGCAGGGCGGACGATGCTACCTCCCGCAAAGGCGTACCAGTGGGCTTTAGATGCCGCTACGTTGAAAGTAGAAAGCGGGGCTATCTCTTATGGGCAAGCCATCAAAGAAGCCGTTAGAGAGCTTGCAAGCGGCGGCCTGCGGGTGGTGGACTATGAAAGCGGACACCGTGACCATGTGGATGTAGCTGCCCGCCGTGCCGTGATGACAGGTGTATCGCAGTTGTGCGGTAAGTACACGGAGCAGGCGGCGGAATACCTGGAAACACCTTACTACGAGGTGTCCGCCCATGCGGGGGCGCGTGATGTACCGGGGCGGTCGCCGTGGTCATCGCACAAGGAGTGGCAGGGTAAAGTGTATTCTACCCGCAGCGGAGACATCTACCCGAACATCTATGAGGTGTGCGGCCTGGGTGCTGTGGATGGGCTGGAAGGAGCCAACTGCCGACACAGGCGCGATATTTGGGTGGAAGGTGTAAGCGAACGCACTTACACCGACGAACAGCTTTCCCACATTGACGATGGGCTGGGCTGTACGTTTGAGGGCAAGGCCTATACCGCATACGAGGCCACGCAGGAGCAGCGAAAGGTGGAGCGCACTATACGTAAACTCAAGCGCGAAAAGGCGGCGTACAGCGCCGCAGGGCTGACAGATGAGGAACAGGCCGTCAATATCAAACTGCGCCGCCTGAACGCCAAGTACAAAGCGTTCAGCAAGGCGGCGGGGCTGCCGGAGCAGCGGGAAAGGATGAAGGTGCTGTATGAGAATTAGGGTTAGAAGCTACGAAGGGCTTTTGCTGGAACTTGATAGCGATGTGAGAGAAATCCGTGATTTTTTGGGTAATGCAACTCACGCAATTCGGTATCGCGTTGAATTTTGGCTTGATGATGGCTCAAAAATTGAACTCGCAAACGTAATTCCCAGCGAAATTGAGGTGGTTAATGAACCGCGATGAAATGATACAGGCTATCGAAGCCATACTTAAGCGCGGCAACAACGCAGAAGTGCGGCGAAAGGGCGACGGCGTTATCGTGCTGGAAGTCCAAAAGAAAATCAAATATCAAACCCCGGCGTAATTTGGCACCGGGAAGGGCAATAGGAGCCAAGCAGTGCGCAGATCATGCGTGTTGTTTGGCTCTTTTGTTTTATCAACACCGACCGACAGGTCGTTAAACAAGGAGAAGTTTATGGCAGAAGAAATCGACGTGCAGGGCACGGAAAACACTGCTCTTGAGCAGGAAAAGACGTTCACACAGGCTGATGTTGACAAGATGATTCAGACGCGGCTTGACCGGGAACGGAAAAAGTACCCCAGCGAGGAAGAGATCACCGCATACCGCACATGGAAAGACGGCCAGCAGACCGAGCAGGAACGGCAGGCAAAGCGCGACAAGGAGCTTGCGGACAGCAAGTCGGCCCTGACTGCTGCACAGGCGGAAATCGAACAGATGAAGCGCGACAAGTATGTGCTGTCTAAAGGGCTGACCGGCGATGACGCTGAATTTATCGCGTTTAAGGCCCTCAAGATGGTGGATGACAAGACCACCTTTGAGCAGGCGGTAGACAAGCTCACAGAAAATCGCCAGAAAGTCAAGTTTGACTGGACGGCTCCTGCGGGCAACGGTGAGAAACCCAATGCAACCAATGCCGCGATGAACAGTCTGATTCGCGGCGCACTCAAGTAAAGAAAGGAAGATACAAAACATGGCAAACATCATTGACAGAAACGCACTTTCCGGCCTTATCCCGGAGCCTGTAACTCGAGAGATCATGCAGGGCGCTATCGCGGAATCCGCCGTCCTGCGCATGGGCCGCCGTCTGGCAAACATGTCCAGCAAGACCCAGACCATTAATGTGCTGGACGCGCTGCCCTCCGCGTATTTCGTGAACGGCGAAGCCACCGACGCTGGCGCTGGTGATGCGTTCAAGCAGACCACGAAGATGGCGTGGGATAAGAAGAAGCTGTACGCCGAGGAAATCGCCGTTATCGTCCCCATCCCCGAGGCGGCGCTGGACGATGCCGATTACGACATTTGGGGCGAAGTCCGTCCCCGCCTGACCGAAGCTTTCGGCAAGGTTATCGACGCGGCTATCCTGTTCGGCACCAACAAGCCCAGCACTTGGCGCAACGGCGTTGTGCCTTCTGCTATCGCTGCCGGTAACGGTGTGCCTATGGGTACCGACGTGTTCAGCGACATCATGGGCGAAGGCGGCCTGATCTCCAAGGTCGAACTGGACGGCTTTAACCCGAACGGCGTTATGTCCGCCATTCAGATGCGCGGCAAGCTGCGCGGCTTGAAGGACACCACCGGCCAGCCTATCTTTAAGTCCGACATGCAGGGCGCTACCCGCTACGGTCTGGACGGCATGGATATGTACTTCCCCATGAACGGCGCTTTTGACCCCAATCAGGCGCAGATGATCGTGGGCGACTGGAGTCAGCTGGTGTACGCCATCCGCCAGGATATGACCTTCAAGATCTTCACCGAGGGCGTTATTCAGGACCCCAGCACCAAGGCCATCACCTATAACCTGATGCAGAACGATATGGTGGCGCTGCGTGCCGTAATGCGTCTGGGCTGGGAGATCGCCAACCCCATCAACGCCTACAACGCAGACATCACCAATCCGTTCCCCTTCTCCGTGTACGGCAAGGCTGGCACCGTGTCCACCGTGACCGTTGCTCCCGCTACTGCCACTATGGCAAAGGGCGACAGCAAGGCTTTTACCGCTACCGTAACCGGCGAGGGTATTGTCAATGGTGATGTGGAGTGGAGTCAGGACGGCACTAAGTCCAGCATCACCGATAACGGCGTGCTGACCGTTGGCGCAGCGGAAACCAAGGCCAGCATCACTGTTACCGCTAAATCCAAGCAGGACAACAGCAAGACTTCCACCGCTACCGTTACCGTTTCTGGTTAATTTGAAAGGAGCTGGCTCACATGACATACGCTGATTACGACTATTACTCCGGTACCTATATGGGCACCGTGAGCGAGGAAGATTATCCGCGTCTGGCTGTTCGGGCCAGCTCCTTCCTCGATTACTACACACAGAACCGGGCAAAAGACAACGCTGATATGGACGCCGTAAAAATGTGCTGCTGTGCACTTGTGGACAAGTATCAGCTGATCGAAGCCGCACAGCAGCTTGCCGCAACCAAACTGACAAACGCGGCGACCGGCGATGACGTAAAAAGCGAAACGGTAGGCGGGTACTCCCGGACGCTGGCCAGCGGCGGCGAAGCTGCCGCGTCCGCACTAAGCGCTACGGACGGGGCGAAGAAACTGCTGGCGGCGACCTGTAACGAGTATCTGGCACATACCGGTCTGCTGTATCGGGGAGGGGGGTGCTGTGGTTGTACGCGCCCCACACTATAACGGTCTACAACGCCGTGCAGGAGACTGACCCGGCAACTTTTGAGGAAACCACAAAGCTATATGTGACCATTCTGCGCGGCGTGATGCTGCAAGCCTGCAAGGCGGTCAACGTCCGGGAAAGCGGGCTTGAGAGCGCGGACGCGGTAAACCTGTACATCCCGTTTTCCGTGGAAGCGGTGGACGGCACGACAGGCAAGGCCAAAACTTACGCGCCCCCGCAGGCGTTTCTTGCGGCGGCGGACAAGTCCGGGCTGTGGACGCTGTCTGTGAACGGTAACGGCGGGCTGACGTTCTTTGTAAAAGGCGAGTTTGTCACAGACAAAGAAGACGTGGCTATGGCACAGGACGGCTGCTACAACGTGACCAAAGTGGACGAGAAAGATTTTGGCAGCGTGGATATGCAGCATTGGGAAGTCGGAGGGGCATAAGATGTCGCTCAAGTTCTCTGTTGACGTGTCCGGCATGGACGAAGCAAAGCGGCAGCTTGCAAGGGCCTGCGGCCGCGCTGAAAGTGTTTTAGCGCAACAGGTAATGAAAGATACCATCCCCTTTGTTCCTGCGCTTACAGGCTCTCTGACGCAGAGAACGAGGGTGGTCGGTAACGAGGTAATTTACCCTGGCCCATACGCCCGGTTTCTGTACTACGGAAAGGTGATGATAGACCCGGCGACCGGCAGCACATACGCACCCAAAGGCGGGCACAAGGTGGTCACAGACCGAAATCTTGTATTTAACACAACAATGCATCCGCAGGCACAGGCGCACTGGTTTGACGTTTCCAAAGCGCAGAACATGGAGAAGTGGGTGCGGGTGGCAGATAAGGCGGTGAAGAAATTTGGAAAAGATTAAAAAGGCCGTGTCAGCGGCGGAAGAGGATCAGGTATCGCGCAAGCTGCTTGTGTGGCTGAACACATACCCGGAATTGCCGGTCGACCTTATCCGCTTCGAGTTTCTTCCCGCCGACACTTCCGCTATGGCGATGTCCACCATTCAGGCGGCGTATATCGTGCGGAAGTATATCACCGGCGGTTATGTGGCGGAGTATCAGTTCAAGATAATCTACCGAGTGAAGCCGGGGAACAGCAACGACAAACGGCTCAAGGCTGACGAACTGTTGAACGCTATCGGAGATTGGGCAAATGGCCAGAAACCCGACATTGGCGATGACAAGCGCGTTATCAGCATGGAGCCGACCACGCGATCTTCCCTGTTCGCCATGTACGAAAACGGCGACGAAGATCACCAAATCCTTATGAAACTGAATTACGAGGTGAATGTATAATGGCAGATTTGGAATTCAACACCACGGCAGGCCAGACCATTGACCGCGAACTGCTCATTGCGTACCTGAACACCGGCACCGCTTCCGCCCCTGTGTGGAGCGCTATCGGTAAGCGCGTTGAGGACAGCAGCGAGGAAATGGATTGGAGCACCGATACAAAGCAGGACATTCTAGGCCACACCTTTACCACCATGAAGAAGCCCACCGTCACGCAGACCTTTGATCCCATCCCCCTGGACGCGGGCGACGCTGCGGCGGTGAAGATGTGGAACCTGGCGGTAAAAGACCAGGACGCCCAGGCGCTGGCAAATCAGGACATGATGATCGGCCACTTCTACGCCACCAGCGGCGATGCGATGTTTGCGGAGCGCTACGATGCTTGCGCTATTGCCATCACCGGCATCGGCGGCGAGGGCGGCGGCACCCTGAACATTACCAGCGAGATCACCTATGGCGGCACCCGCACTGTGGGTACCGTGAAGAAGGGCAGCAGCGGCGCTATTGAGTTTACTGCGACCTAAATAAAGGGGCGGGCAACCGCCCCTGTTTTGGAGGGAACACATGAAGGAATTGACAATCACCACCGGCGTACAGGAATACCACCTGAATGACAAATGCACGGTGGTTTTTAATCCCAGCGACCCGGCGTTTGCAGACAAACTGTACACAGCGTTTGACGCGCTGAAAAAGAAGCAGGATGCGCGGGACAATAACGTAGAAAAAATGAGCGCCCGCGAGATGTTTGACTGGCTCCAAAATATGGACGCCGAAATGCGCGAGACAATTGACGGTGTGTTTGAGCAACCGGTGTGTGAAGCACTGTTTGGCAATGTCAGCGTGTATGCCATCGCAGACGGTGCGCCGCTGTGGATGAACCTTATGGTTGCCATCATGGACGAGCTGGACGAGGGTATCAAGCGTGAAAAGGCTTTCCACAGTGAGAAGCTTGCAAAGTATACGGCCAAATACCACAGATGATGTACGACCTTCCGACGAGCCTTGAGGTGTGTGGAACGGGGTACCCAATAGAAACGGATTTCCGCGTGATACTGGACATATTCTCGGTGCTGTCTGCTGTGGAACTAACGAGCGAAGAAAAGTGCGTTGGCGTGTTGGGAATGTTTTACCCCGGTTTTTTCACTATGCCTGGGGAGCACATGGAAGAAGCGATAAAACAGTGCTTTTGGTTTATCAACGGTGGGAATGAGGAAGCGCAAAAAAAATCAACAAAGTTGATGGACTGGGAACAGGACTTCCGACTGCTCATTGCCCCCATCAACCGCATAGCGGGGCAGGAGGTGCGGGCGCTGCCGTATCTGCACTGGTGGACGTTCCTTTCGTACTACGGCGAAATCGGCGACTGCTACTTCGCGCAGATCGTGCGTATACGCGACTTAAAAGCAAAAGGCAAGCTGAAAGACAAAGCCGACAGGGAGTTTTACCGCAGGAACCGCGACGCTATCGACATCAAGCGGCGGTACTCGGAGGCGGAGGAAGAAATCATTAAAGGCTGGACGTAAAAAAGCCGCCCCGGAGGGCGGCTGCGTAGCGGTCATTGATTTGCAATAAATGTAATGTCGTTTCCAGACCAAAAATCCGGGGTAAATCTGATTTCAAGCGTTTCCCAATCTGCTGGGACTTCGTAGCCTATTACGCCAGACATCTTTTTCCCGGCTGCAACGGTGCCGTCCATTTGGCCTTTGTCTGCGGCTAATGTGCCGGTCATGCTCATGTTTGTAGAGTAGTCATCGACATATGCTTCAAAGGACATTATAGAGCTTATGGAAATATCTTTGCTGGATTTGTTTTCAATGGCAAATTCGCAAAATAGAAACACGTTGCCGCTGTCTGGTGTGTAAAAACCTTCTCCGCTTGATTGGGTGCAAGACACAAATGTGACTTCAATGTCTTTAAGGGAGGCAACGTCACCAACTGCAAATTCCGTTTTCTGCGGAGCAGTTGATCCGTTTCCGCCTTTTGCGTCTGTATCCCCCACCTTTTCTGGGGAACTCCCGCCAAGCGCAGTGCCAATAATGCCGATAGCAATAAACACAGCTATAACGATCAGCACGACCGGCTTTTTCTGTTTGGCTCCGCAGGCGGGGCATACTTTCGCGGATTTTGCAATATCTGCGCCACAGGTCTTACACTTAGTCATTTTATCCATTTTCTTCCACCCTCCAAGAAGTTTTTTGTGGTTTGTTTATAGTACCACATAAATACAATAAAAGCAAGTAGGTGATTGTATGGCAAACGCGGACGGCTCCGTCATTATCAAGGCCAACATTGACGATAAGCAGGCGCAGAAAGAACTCAATGCGCTGGAAAAGAAAATAGAAGCGCTGCAGGAAAAGCTCACCAACAAGAAATCCGCGCGAGATAATTTGTTTAACCAAGCTAACAATTTGGGCGCACAGCTTGACGAAGCAAAGGCAAAACTGGCGCAGATGAAGGGCGGCGGCGAGTTCTTTACCAGTGATGCTATCAAACAGCAGGAGGCCGCTGTGGCGTCTATGGAAAAAGAATGGAACGCCATGAATGACAAGTTGGACAAGCAAAACGCCGCTATCCGCGAGGGAGAAGCGGAGCTTGACCGAATGAAAGCAAAGGCCGGTGAGTTAGGTAAGCAGCTTGGGAATACCGGCAAGAACGCCGGGAAAATACAAGAGGGCCTGGACAAAGCATCCAAGGGCATGGAGGCATTTACAAAGCGCGTAAAAATGCTGGCAAAGCGGGCACTGGTCTTTACCATCATTGCCCGTGCGTTGGCGGCCCTCCGGGATTGGCTGGCGGACGTAGTAGCCGTAAACGGCGAAGCACGGGACGCTATTGCGCAGCTCAAGGGTGCGCTGCTGACGCTGGCACAGCCGCTTGTGCAGATCATTATCCCGGCGTTTACGGCGCTGGTTAAGGTACTGGCTACGGTGGTTTCGTTTATCGCGAATATTGTATCCGCCCTATTTGGAACAACGGCAAAAGAAAGCGCCAATGCGGCAAAATCCCTGAATGACCAGAAAAACGCATATAAAGGCGTGGGCGGCGCGGCAAAGTCTGCCAGTAAGCAGCTTGCATCGTTTGATGAGATCAACAAGTTAAGCGGTGAAGGTGGCGGCGGATCCGGCATTATTCTACCGGATTTCAGCACGGCGGCGAATTTTGCATTTCTTGATAAAATCGCAGACAAGCTCAAGAAGATAGGGCAGGACATTGTAAACCTGTTTAAGGATGTCACCGGGTTTATCGGAAACGTATTCTCCGGGGATTGGGGCGCGGCGCTGGACAACATTATCAACTTTGTAAAACACGCCTACACCTTGCTTGCTGACCTCCTGGACTTTGTAGGCTATATCTTTGGAGCGATCATAGACACCATCATAGAAAAGTGCGGTCTTGCCGGCACTCCGGTAGGAGATATGTTGACCGGCATTAAGGACATTGTGCAGGGCGCGCTGGGGCTTATTTCCGGCATCCTTACGCTTGACTTGGAGAAAATGAAGCAGTCTGTTATTCAAATGTTAACCGGCGTAAAGACATTTGTCCTGGGCGTTTTTGACTGGTTCAAACTGGGGCTGACAAGCTTGCTTGATTGGCTGGACGAAAGCACAAACGGTAGGTTCCATGAGTTGATAGAGCTGGCGAAAACTTACGTCAATGACGTAGTCGAGGGCATGAAACAGATTTTCAGCGGCCTTATTGAGTTCCTGACCGGCGTATTTACGCTGGACTGGAAAAAGGCGTGGGAAGGTATCAAAGAAATTTTCCGGGGTATCTGGAATACCATCGTCGGCGTTTTTGAGGCGGCTGTAAACCTCATCATCAAGGGTATCAACTGGCTTATTGACCAGCTGAACAAGATACACTTTGAGATACCGGATTGGGTTCCTGGTATCGGCGGTAAATCTTTCGGCATCAATATTTCCCATGTAAACGAGCTTAAAATTCCGCGTTTGGCACAGGGCGCAGTCATTCCTCCGAACCGGGAGTTTATGGCAGTGCTTGGCGATCAGAAATCCGGGACGAATATTGAAACGCCCCTTGCTACAATGGTGCAGGCGTTCAAACAGGCTCTTGCGGAAAGCGGCTATGGCGGCAGCAATGAAGCCGTGTTGGTGCTGGACAAGGACGTGCTGGGCAAGGTCGTGTACCGGCTGAACAAGGCGGAGGGGACGCGCATCGGCGTTAATCTGTCGGAGGTGCAGGGATGAACTACATCAAACTGAACGGCATCTCTTTTGACGCCGATGTGGCGATCTCCAAGTACAATCGAAACTTTAACGTGTTGGACGGCGAAAACGCAGGGCGTGTAATGACGGGACGCATGGTACGTGACATCATCGGGACATACCTTGGCCACAAACTGACGGTTTTTCGGCGCGGCGACAACTACAAGGGGCTAGACGATTTTTGGAACTACCTGTACAAGCACAGCGTGGATGACTCCGTTATGCTGGAAGCGGCAGACGGTCAGACTACCATCGCTTATGAAGCGTATTACACCAGTGCGTCACAGGACTTGGAAAAGGGCGATGGAGGCGTTAACTATTGGGGCGAGATCGAAGTGAACTTCGTCCCGATGGACGCGCAGCTCCGCCCCTAAGAGGTGGCCTATGTCGAAAACGACTATTCTGTACAAGGACATAGCCCCCGGCGCGGCGGATGATGCGACCGTGACGGCAACCGGTGGAACAGGCGACCTTGCCCAAATCCCGCACGGCGCGGCACCGGGAAAGCTTATCACGCTGGAACGGAGCCGCTGGGTGCTGGACGGCACTTTTGACGGCGTGTACGCGGATGACAAGGTAGGCTTTTGGTCTACGGAAGTTTCCGGGGACAACGGGGAGTTTACCAATCCGCCAAAAATCACCATGACGTTTACACAGCAGTATTCCAGCATGGGCATTCAGCTCACGTTTGACGAGGACACAGGAGAGTATTGCAGCGAGGTAGAAATCTCGTGGTATCAGGGTGCGGTGCTGCGGCGGGCGCAGTCGTTCCAGCCGGACAATGCGGTGTACTTCTGCGATTGCCGGGTGGAGAGCTTTGACAAGGTGGAGGTCACGCTGAAAAAGACCGTAGTCCCCCATCGGCGGGCGCGGGTCAATGAGATCGTGCTGGGCGTCGTGCGTAAATTCGGCATGAACGAAATACGCAACGCATCCATCGTCAACCAAGCAAACGAAGCCGCCGTAGAGCTGCCGGTGTCCACGATGAACTGGACGCTGGACAGCCTGAAAGACGTGGACTATCTGTTCCAGCTGAAACAGCCGGTGGAGGTATGGAACGACAACCGGCATCTGGGGACATATTACATTAACAACTCGTCACGCACGTCCGCAAACGTGTATGTGATAGAGTGTCAGGACGCGCTTGGGGTGCTTGAATACACGCCGTTCAGCGGCGGTGCATATCTCAATGGGGTGAGTGCGAAAACGCTCTTAGAAACGCTTGCAAAGCCCTTTGAGGTGGAGTATGCGAGCGATGTGGAGGACACAACGCTGAAAGGCGTTATTGTTAAGGGCACAAACCGCAGCGCCATTCAGCAAGTCATATTTGCATGGGGCGTCTGTCTGGCAACAGACGGCGGGAACAAACTGCGGGTATTCAACCAGCCCACAAAGCCTATTCTTATCCCACGCGGGCGGACGTTCGTCGGTTCTTCCGTTACAACCGGCGCAGTGGTCACAAAGGTAAACGTGACGGCGCATAGCTATGTAGAATCCAGCAACGGCAACGTAACTATCAATGGGGTCAAGTACAAAGACACCCGGACGGTGTACAGTGCTATCAACCCCAACGTGACGGCATCCGACCGGGAGAACGTCAAGGAGGTCACGGCGGCAACGCTTGTATCTGATGAAATTGGACAGGCAGTGGCGGACCGGCTGTACAAGTATTATTCGCTGCGTGACACAAACACAGCGACCGTGGTATACGGTGGCGAGAAGCTGGGCGACTGCGTAAGCATTTACACGCCGTGGGGCCTGCTGACCACAGGCAACCTCCATAAGATGGAGATAAAACTGTCCAACACGGTGGTGTATAACACGGAAGTCACAGGCGCGTGGATCATCAGCCCGTACTTCTATTACAGCAACGATCTGTTTTCCGGGGAGGTGTAACCGATGGCGGAATATACAGCACAGGTGCCGAAGATAGCGGCGGCTGTACTGCTGCCGAACCCGGCGACCATCAACGGCAAGGTAAAGCTACAGGTAACGGTAATAGAAGAAGCCGTCATCGTGTACCCCAGCTACTACTACAGCGGCGATCTATATGCGGGCGAAAGCCCCCATACGCCGTACCCGTGTGTACCACAACCATATCATTTCTTTTGCGGCGATATTTACGCCGGGGAGGTATAAATGGCAATCAAGACAGTAAAAGCGACGATCAATGGCCAGACATACGACCTGACGCTGAACTCCGCAAGCGGCAAATGGGAAGCGACTATTACCGCGCCGGGGAAAACGTCGTACAATCTGGCGGGCGGCTACTACAACGTATCCGTCGAAGCAACCAACGAAGCGGGCACAAAGGGCAGCGCGGACGCATCTACCGTGGAAGGGTTGAAACTGGTGGTCAAGGAAACGGTGGCACCGGTTATCACCATCGTGTCCCCCACGGCTGGCGCGTATGTAGCAAACAGCAAGCAGCCGGTGGTATTCAACATCACGGATGAAGCCGGCGGTTCCGGCGTGGACATCAGCACCTTGGTAGTCAAGCAAGACGGCACGGCTGTAGCGGAGGCGAACATCACGCACACGGCTATTGCCAATGGCTACAGCGTGACCTACACGCCGTCTGCGGCACTCAGCGACGGCAGCCACACCGTGACAATCAACTGCAAAGACCACGACGGCAACGCGGCTGCGGAGAAGTCCACGACTTACACTGTGGATACTGTTCCTCCGACGCTGAACGTAACATCTCCTGCGGACGGCCTTATCACGGCGGCTTCTTCTGTCACTGTGGCCGGTACTACCAACGATGCAACGTCCTCTCCTGTGGTCATTACCATCTCCCTGAACGGAACGGATCAGGGGACAATCCCTGTAGGCACCGGCGGCGCCTTCTCCAAGGTGGTTACGCTGAAAGAGGGCAGCAACACCATCATTGTCAAGGCAAAAGACGCGGCAGGGAAGGAAAGCTCCGTCACCCGGACGGTAACGCTGGACACGTCTGTGCCGAAGATCAAAGCAGCGACCATTACGCCCAACCCGGTCGACACCGGTAAGACGATGGTTATTTCCGTTACCATTGAGTGAGAGGTGATAGCTTGAGCAGAGATATTCGCGTATCGCTCCCCGCCGCCATCGTCTACGTTTCCGGCTCGGTCAACGGCAAGGACTACGTGTGGACGCTGGACGGCGAAGCGTGGAAAGCCACGGTAGACCGTGCTTCGGATGAAAAGTACGCCGTATCTTTGACGGCTATCAACGCAGCGGGCACAAGCGCCAGTTACCAGTTTACCCTTAACTACGGTATGCTGTCCCTTATTACGGACAGAACGCAAGCGGACGTAGACGGGGTTATAGCCGCGCTCAGTCGGATAGAGGCTGGGCGCGGCACCCCGGCGGACGTTCTTCTGTTGAGCGATAACAAGGGGTCGTACAACTACACCGACTTAAACCGCGTTGCGGGAGCTGTGTTGTATGTGGCGGAGGAATTGGAAGCAAATGGTTACAGCGTGACGGTAACAGCAAAGCAAGGGTGGACGGAAACGGATATTCCCACGCAGGCGGACATTGACCAGTACCTTGCGGACATCGCAGAGATACGCGGTGCGCTGCCTGTGCCAGCCGATACCCCAAAAGTGCCGACAATGCCGCTGGATTATCAAAAAACCAACGACATTGAAAGCATCCTCATACTGGTAGATCAGCTTGTGCAGAACATAGCAAAGTCGTGGTTTTACTCGGGAGACTTGTACTCCAACGAAATTAAATAATAAACGTTACTCCCGGCCAATCGGGGCACGGGAAAGGGCAATAGGAGCCGACTATGGGAACGTAGTCGGCTCCATCTTTTTTGGAAAGGAGCAGATATGCAGGACAGAATTTCCCTTTATCCTGGCCGCGTCAAGCTCACGCCTGTTTCCGGGCAGGACAACGTGTACGACATGACCCGGCAGGACAACCCTACCACGGAGGGCACACCGCTGAACAAGTCCACGCTGCTGACGGACGAGGTGGCGGAAACGCTTGGGCTTGACCCGGCAACGGCCACGCCTTCTCAGGCCATTAACGCCGTGGCGGGCAAGGCAACGGACAAGAAGCTATCGCTGACGCTGGCGGCGGCAAGCTGGACAGGGAGCGCAAGCCCCTACACCCAGGGCGTGACCATCACAGGCGGAACGGCCACCAGTCAGGCGGACATTCAGGCGGACGCAACGGCGATACAGCAGATGTTGGATGACGGCACCAACGCCATCTACATCGCCAACAACAACGGAACATTCACCGCCTACGCTGTGGGCGAGAAACCCACCGCTGACCTGAGTATTCAGGTGACGGTGTACGACGTGAAGGAGGTAAGCTAACGATGATTATTATCGGTAAGTCGCAAATTGCGGGGGGGGGGTGGTGTAGCACCGGATATTGATTTCGAGTATTCCGGGCAGTACATCCGCCGCGCAGAGGATAACGTTATAGAGTTTTTGTCTACCGGCGTGCTGACCATCAAGAAGGACGTGTACACGGACCTGTTTCTTGTGGGCGGCGGCGGTGGTGGCGCACAAAACGGCCTATCATCAGCTTTATGTAACGGTGGGGGTGGTGGAGGCTACACAAAGACGGTTTTGAATACCCTACTTCGAAAAGGCACTTATAACATAGTTATTGGGGCTGGTGGCACAGGGGGGGCGACATCAACTGGAGCGAGCCCCACAGACGGAGGGACAACATCTATCACTGGATCCGATGGGTTTTTTACAGCATCGGAGGGTGGAAAACACGCATCAACCAGTACCAGGACAGGTGGCAACGGAGGCTCTGGTGGCGGCGGTGGCAGCTATGCGAAAAGTGCCAGTCGTGCACCTGGCGGGGGCGGTGGTTCTGATGGTGCTTCCGGTGCCAATGGCGGTGGCGCAGGCGGAACCGGACAGGGCACAACTACAAGGGAGTTTGGCGAGACTACCGGGAAATTGTATTCCGGCGGCGGCGGCGGTGGCGCTACATACGACGACGGATATAATGCAGACTCCGGAGCCGGTGGCGCAGGCGGCGGCGGCAATGGTGCAAAATTCCGTGGTTCTGCTGGGGACGGAACTCCTAATACTGGTGGAGGCGGAGGCGGTGGTTTTAATTACGCCCATTCTCCCAGCGACAGTACCTCGGGCGGAAGCGGCGGCTCGGGCATCATCTGTATGCGCGTACACAAAGAATAAACACGGCCTCCGTTTCGGAGGTCGGGAACGGAGGTTTATATGGCAAGTATATGTGGTTCCCCTGTTTGTGCCGGGGGTAAGCCGCAGTTGAAGTTTACCTACACGGGGGATTATGTGGTCAGAAAAGACGGGGTGGTGGAGCTGCTTACAAGCGGTACTATTGTGTTCCTCGAGCCGAAAATCATTGACCTGTTTCTGGTTGGTGGTGGTGGACGTGGCGGGTTTTTCAAATCTGGAACAGGCGCACAAACGGGCTTTGGGGGCGGGGGCGGAGGGTATACAGCCACGCTTCGTAAAGTTAACGTGACGGGTAGTTATGAAGTGACAATTGGAGCCGGTGGAATTGCCGGGCAAACTAACGGTGGTGGGGGCGCTTCCGCATTTGGGGGACTAATAACAGCTAACGGCGGCTACGGGCATCAATCCTCCAGTAGTGACTTAGACATGATTAGAGGAGCTAACGGCGGTAGTGGCGGTGGTGGCGGCGTAGCATCAAATTCCGATTATGGTGCGGGTGGTTCAAATGGTAATGACGGTGAGCGGGGTTATTATCCGCAGACCGTTATAGGTGGAAAGGGGCAGGGAACGACAACGAGAGAATTTGGAGAAGCTAACGGCAAACTGTATGCTGGTGGCGGCGGGGGCGGTCGATATATTTCTGCACAAAGTCCTGTTGTAAGTGCAGGAGGAAGTGGCGGCGGTGGCACTGGTGGATGGTGCGGAACCGCTAACACTCAAGCGGCTGCCGCTGGCGTAGCAAACACTGGCGGCGGGGGAGGCGGCGGTGCGATTGGCCCAGACACGCGTGTTACTGTGCCGGGTGCTTCCGGTGGTTCCGGTATCGTGTGTTTCAGAGACGCTGCGCCGTTGCCTGAGTTGGCTGGGACATGGGTGCTGAATAGTAAGTTAACCGCGCCAGCTGTGTCTCAGAATATAAGCGGCACTATTGCAACAGCACAAGGAAACGCGCCCTTGTTCGGCATACAATACACGAACAACAAACTTCACTTCTATATCAATCAATCCACTATCTACTCCACCTATGATTTTTCTACCACCCAGTGGGCTAATAAAGTTAATACCATCACCTTCCCCACAGGCGCAACCGCTTCCGATGAGTTCCGCGCATGGCTGGCGAGTAACGCGACAAAACAGGCGTAAGGAGGTGCTGGCATGGCTATTACAGGAAAACCCATCGCAATGGGTATTAGCGGGGGGACGGTGTACTTCCCGGTCAGCTACACGGGAAGGCACAGCATGAGAGACGATGGGAGCGTGCTGCTGCTGGAAAGCGGACAGGCGACCTTTGACAAGCCCACGGCTACGACATTGACCACGGAGGACGGCAAGAGTGCCACGGCGGTGCTGGATGGCACCTACGACGTGGCGATAGGCAGTAAGGGCGGCACGACCTCTTTCGGCGACATCATCAGCGGAGAGGGGCCAGTGACGCTGACAAAAGGAGCGTGATTAAGTGAGATACGCATTGGTTGAAAACGGTGTTGTTACGAACATCATCGAAATGGACAAGCGGAACGAGCAGTTCTTTCCCTCCGCTGTGTACACCGGTGACAGGCCGGTGGGCATGGGCGACACGTACACGGAGGGCAAGTTCTACCGTGACGGCAAAGAGGTGCTGACGGCACTGGAGGAAGCCAACAACGAGATAGACAGCCTGACGCAGCAGCTGGGCGAGGCTGTGGAAACCATCTATCAGGCGGATATGGAGGTTATCGGATGAGCATGATTATCGGTAAAGCGTTAATTGCGGGGGGGGGGGTACTGCTAAACGATTAGAGTTTGAGTACACCGGAACGTACAACGAACGGCTGGATGACGGGGTTGTGGAGCTGCTGACGAGTGGTGTGCTGAAGGTCACAAAGGACACATACATTGACGCCTTTCTTGTGGGAGGCGGAGGCGCAGGGTCTGGAGCTAGTGATGGATATAATTCAAGTTATAATGGCGGTGGAGGTGGGGCAGGCGGCTTTACAAAGACCATCACAAAAGCGCTGCTTCAAGCAAATGTCGAGTATTCCATCGTAATTGGAGCAGGTGGGCTTGCACTGGCTGGCAAAGCAGCCTATGGAAAAGTTGGCCCCGCTGGAGGTAATACAGTTGCTTTTGGCTATACGGCAGAGGGCGGAAAATCTGCGTCCTCCAGGCTAGATGGGGGTAACGGTGGCTCTGGTGGAGGCGTAGCTGGCACCAAAGGCTCTACTTCTACAGACTCCGAACCCGGCGACGGAGCCAGCGACGGAAATAACGCAATTACAATCGGTTCAAGGAATGGTGGTACCGGTCAGGGCACAACTACTCGTGAGTTCGGCGAAGCAACTGGCAAACTGTATGCCGGTGGTGGCGCAGGGTCAAGGGGTTCCAACTCTGCAACCCACGCCTCTGGCGGTGAAGGGGGAGGGGGAACACAGGGTATATCTGGCAAAGCTAACACTGGTAGCGGTGGTGGTGGTGGGACGATAGCAGTTTCAAATAATGAATATGTGTCTTACCCCGGCTCTGGTGGCTCTGGCATCGTGTGCATAAGGCTACACAAAGAAAGCTAACAACAAACTGAAAGGAGAACGACTATGTACAACATTATGACGAAGCTCATCAACAAGCGGTTTTACAAGACGAAGGAGGAAGCGCAGCAGAAGTGCGACGTGTTTTACGCCGTGGGGCGCATCACGGACGAGCAGTACACGGAGCTGTGTGCGCTGATCGAGAGCGTGTACGCAGAATAAGGGGCGGGGAGAATTACTCCCCCCGCTGGATGTAGGCTTCCTCGGCATCGAGCTGTGCCTGTTTGAGCGCGGCAACGGTTTGCTCAAGCTGAGTGATAACGTCGGTGACGGCGTTAAACAGGGTGAAATACTCGGGCATGGGAACACCTCCTTTCTGCAAGCAGGATAGCACAAGGGGTGTGTCAGAAACGGTCGAAGGGTGTCGAGGGGCAAAAATAATTTGAGAGGAGAACGCGGCGAATGGAACCGTGGATGCAGGAAGTGCTTTTGCCCATCGTTTTGGCTGTGCTGGCAAGTAACGGGCTGTGGGCACTGATAGGGAAGCGGCGGGATAAGAACGATGTGGAGCGAAAGATGCTGGTAGGCTTGGCGCATGACCGCATCGTGCATTTGGGAATGGTGTACGTGACGAGAGGGTACATCACGCAGGACGAATACGAAAACCTCAATGACTATCTGTATCAGCCGTATGAAAAGATGGGCGGCAACGGCAGCGCAAAAAGGGTCATGGAGGAAGTAAGGAAGCTGCCTATTAAGCGAGAGGCGTAAAGCCGGAAAGGAACGAATTATGAAACTGAGCAACAAAATCTACGACGTGCTGAAGTATGTGGCGATCATCGGCCTGCCTGCGCTGGCTATTTTTTGGAAGACGCTGGCCCCGGTGTGGGGCTGGCCGTTCATCGACGAGGTGGAGACCACCATCACCGCGGCTGCGGCGCTGCTGGGCGCACTGCTGTGCATCAGCAACGTAAGCTATAAGAACTCCACCACCGACGAGGAGGCCATGTAAATGGCCGCCCCGAAGGTGTACCTGTCCCCGGCTATGCACATGGCCAACCCCTGTGTGTACCCGCGGAAGGATGGGAAACAGTGCTACGAGGCGCTGGAAAATAATGAGTACATCGACATTCTGGAGCCGATCCTGAACCGCTGCGGCATTGCCACAAAGCGCGGCTATCGGCGTACACCCATGAACGGCGACAACGGCGATGCCATCATGAAGCAGAACGTGAGGGAAAGCAACGCATGGGGCGCGGACGTGCATTACGTCAGCCACACAAACGCCATCAGCAACGGCGCGGAGCAGACACGGGTGAGCGGGTGCAACCCCATGTACTACACTTATTCCAGCAAGGGGAAGAAGCTGGGCGAGATCATGGTGAAATACCGCAAGCAGGTGTACCCCGGCAAGGTGACGCTGGTGCCAAACGCCAAGTGGTACGAGCTGCGGGTGCCGAACGCGGTGAGCTTTTACGAGGAACACGCTTTCCACGACAACCCCAACGACATCGGCTGGTGGCACGAGCACATGACAGAGGTGGCGGAGAGCGCCGCCAAGGGCCTGTGCGAGTGGTTCGGCATCCCGTATGTGCCGGAGGAAAAGCCTGCGGAGCCGGTGCGCCCCACGCCGGGTGAGCTGCTGGTGCGGATACTGAACAATTCGGACGGCGTAAGCGGCACGTGGGAACTGGTGAAGTAAAATAAATCTGCTGGGCGGGAAAGAGCTACGACAAGCCGCCTCTTTCCCCGGCGTAAAGTCCCGCAAGCTCACGGCTATAACCGTGTTATGGACAGCTACAAAAAGCAGATACGGCGCAGATTGCAAAGCATGGCACCAAAGCGGGCTATTGCGTATGTGATGAGCGCCCAGCTACCGCCTGATGAAGCGGTGTGCGTTATTGAATGTGACGTGAAGCGGAAAAGCTATTGTGAAACGGCGTTCCTGCTGAATGTTTCCCCGGAAACTGTAAAGCGGTGCCGCAGGAGAGCGTATCAGAAATTTGCAGACGAAGAAAGAAGCCGCACCTGAAAAGGTGCGGCTTCTTTGTGTGCGCCCGGTAGGGGGAAACCGGGCGTATAAAATGGGGAAGATGCCCTTCGGGAGTTTTCCGAAGTGGCTAAGTTTATTATACATCGTATTTTCGGAATTGTACAAGTAAATATTTTGCTAAAGTGCGACCGTTTTATGACCTTTAACTGCCCCTTTGCAGGGGCGGTTTTTTGTTACGCTTATTGCAAGAAACGGAGGTGCTTGCATGGTCGAAAAACTGGTGTCGCTGGGCTTCACTCAGCAGATGGCGGAGGACATCATTTGGGCGTATCAGGATGACATTCCTGGGCTGAAAGCCTATGTGCAGGTGATAGAAATAGTGGCGGCGCATGTATAGCTACTTCAACGAAAACCCACGGGGGAAAAACGTGGGGGACTGTACCGTGCGGGCGATCTCCAAAGCCACCGGGAAAGAGTGGGGCGAAACGTACCTTGCTATGGCAATAGAGGGGTATCTGGAAGGGGATATGCCGTCAGCCAACGCGGTGTGGGGCGCGTATCTGCGTCGTATAGGCTATCGGCGGTACATTGTGCCGGACACTTGCCCGGATTGCTACACGGTCGGTAGGTTTGCCGACGAACACCCGGAAGGGACGTTTATCCTTGCGCTATCCGGGCACGTTGTATGTGTTCAGGACGGCGTGATCTATGACAGCTGGAACAGCGAAAACGAAATTGTTTTGTATTACTGGCAGAAAGAAAGTGAGGCGTAATTATGGCATTTAATCCGTACTTTAACCCTTATTACCCGCAGCCGATGCAGGACAACCTTGCCCAGCTCCGGCAGCAGCAGATGCAGACCATGCCGCCGCAGATACCGCAGATGCCGCCCATGCAGAACCCGGTGGCGCAGGGCGGCGTACAGTGGGTAGCCGGTAGGCCGGAAGCGGAGAATTGGCTGATCGCACCAAACTCCGCTATTGCGCTGTGGGACAGCACGGCTCCTGTGGTGTACCTGAAACAAGCAGATGCAAGCGGCAAGCCGACGCTCAAGACGTATGACCTCGTAGAACGCCTTGCAAGCACTCCTGACGCGCAGAAAACTCCCGCCCCGGAATATGTGACCCGTAAAGAGTTCGACGCGCTGGCGGCGCTTGTGGGCGAAATGAAGGGCAAGAAGAAGCGCAAGGCGGAGGAGGACGAGGACGATGAGTAACAACCCGTTTTTTAATGCGCTGGGCGGCGGGCAGATGCCGGGGCCGATGGGCGGCTTTCCACAGCTATTGCAGCAGTTCAAGCAGTTCAAAGCGAACTTTAAAGGTGACCCTAAAGCGGAGGTAGAGAAGATGCTGCAAAGCGGTAGGCTCTCGCAGCAGCAGCTCAACCAAATCCAAGCAATGGCGAACCAATTTCAGGGACTTTTTAAGTAATCAAAATCGTGGCCACGGTTTGATATAAATATTTTTTCAAAAGGAGTGATACTATGTCTCTTTCCGATGGCACCCCCATGATGACTATGCCTGTGGCTCCTGCCAACACCGGCAACGGTAACGGCTTCGGCTGGGGCGGAGATGGCGCGTGGTGGATCGTGCTGTTCCTCATTTTCGCCGCGTTTGGCGGCTGGGGCAACGGCTTTGGCTTCGGTGGCGGCGGCAACGGCGTGATGGACGGTTATGTTCTGACCTCTGACTTTGCCAACATCGAGCGCAAGCTGGACGCGGTGAATAACGGTATCTGCGACGGCTTCTACGCCATGAATACCGGTATGCTGAACGGCTTTGCCGGTGTAACACAGGCTGTGACCAGCGGCTTTTCCGCTGCGGAGCTGGCGCGCTGCAATCAGCAGGCCGCTTTGATGCAGCAGCTTAACGCCATGCAGATGCAGAACCAGGAATGCTGCTGCGAGAACCGGGCGGCTATCGCACAGGTGCGGTACGACATGGCGACGCAGGCGTGTGACACCCGGAACACCGTGCAGACGGCGGCCCGGGACATCGTGGAGAACGCGAACGCCAATAGCCGGGCCATCCTGGACTTCCTGACGCAGAGCAAGATGCGCGATCTGGAAAGCGCAAATCAGGAGCTGCGTTTGCAGGCATCTCAGGCCGCGCAGAACAACTACCTGATCTCCCAGCTGCGCCCGACCCCCATCCCTGCTTATGCTTCCTGCAACCCGTGGGCAAGCGGCAGTTATACCGGCTGCTGCGGCTGCTGACAACTGCATAGCACCAGCTGTTCGGAAATTCCGAACTGTTCGGCCCCGTGCCGATACTGACACCAACGCGGCGGGGCTTCGGCTCCGCCGCTTATTTTTGAGAAAGGACCTGTTTTATGAAAACCGTAAACGAACTGAAAACCGATTTTGTCAACCATCTGGCAACGCTGGAACTGCCTAAAATGAGCCTTGTTGAGCTCGGCACATACGCTGATCTGCTGCGCAAGGCAGACGATCTTTTTAAACCCAGCTACACAGACTATTTTATGAACGGATTTAATTCCCCTTTCGGGGCAATTATGGGAAAGAAGGAGGCGAAATAAAATGGCAGAGTATAGTAATTCCACTATTGTTTCTGTTGCTGCTGGGCAGAACGTTCCCCTGACAGAAACGGCAATTAACAGCAAGCCGTGCATCGTGCATCGTGAGGGCGCAGGCATTGTGACTTTGCGCGGCCTGACAAACCAGTGTAAAGCGCGGTTCCGCGTAGCCTTTGGCGGTAACATCGCTATTCCCACCGGCGGCACGGTGGAAGCGATCACCGCTGCGTTGGCTATCAACGGCGAACCGCTGACCAGCGCCGTGGCGACCGTCACGCCTGCGGCCGTGGAAAACTACTTCAATATTTATGTCAGCGCCATTGTGGAGGTGCCGAAGGGCTGTTGCCTGATTGTGGCTATGGAGAACACCAGCACACAGGCAATCAATTTCGCCAACTCCAACTTGACCGTTGACCGCGTAAGCTGAAAGGAGTAAATTATGAGTATGAAAGCAATGTATGATTTGCGCGATATGCTCTACAAGGAGCTAGACGAAATCGCCCGTAAAGGAGAGCTGGGCGCGGGGGATCTGGACATCGCGCATAAGCTGGTAAGCACCATCAAGAACATCGACAAAATCGAGCTGATGGAGGATGAGGGGTACAGCCGCGACGGCGACTACTCGCAGCGGCGCTATTCTCGTGACGGCGATCATTCCCAGCGCGGATATTCCCGCGACAGCTACGGCGGCGGAAACTCTTACGCACGTCGCGGCACCCATTATGTGCGCGGCCATTACAGCCGTGATGGCGCAAAGGATGACATGAAGCGCCAGCTGCAAGAGATGCTGGACAATGCGGATGATGATACTATCCGCAACGCCATTCAGCGGTGTATGGATGCCGTGGAGGGCTGAAAGGGGGTAATTCCCCTTGATCGACGAAAAGGAACTTAAAGCCTGGATAGCCAGACTGGAAACGGAACAGTCAAGCTGGCCGAACTACGAGAAGTTGGCCGCGCTGTACATCATACAAAACCAGCACGGAGGGCAGAGAATCCCTGCACCGGTGGCTATGTATTCCAGCGCATCGGCTCCTGATGTGGTAGACGGTGACAGTGACTTTATGCAAGCGGTATCATCCCGCACACCGGAACAGGCGTGGGCCATAGTGGACGAGTTGATGGACGCGCTGAAAGTGACCAATGCGCGGATGTATGATAACGTAATGCGAAAGATGCGAGGATAAAGTATCCCCCGCCTGTTTTGGCGGGGGATATTCTTGTGTACTTAGTTTTCTGTAACCTAACGGATTATATAAACTAAGTACTTACAGAAAGTCAAATTCAATCCGGCGGTCTTTGTATAGCCGGATTTCTTTTATTTTGAGTTTCCAGAAAGCCTGTTTGTTTTCGCGGGTAAGGTTTTTGTATATATCTTGCCATCCGGGAGCAAATAAAGTCGCAATTTCTTCTGGTGCGCGGGTGGGAAGTTCTGCTGAGGTAATGGCTTCTATTTGTCCGGTCAAGTCTGCGTATTTTTTTGAGTAGTCAGCTTTTGAAATCATATCCTCGATGTACAGCTCTGACAGTTTGGCAAGTTTTTTCTGGATGGTTTTTAACTGAACGTCTGCTTTTATTTTTGGTTCTTTTCTTGGCTTTGCTTGTAGCTTAATTTGGATCTGCTCATCTATTGTTGACATCAGATAATTTTCAATTTTCCATTCGACAGTAAAATTACCGTTGCTGCATCCTTTCCTTTGGGAAGACCCTTGACAATAGTAGGAGTAAGAGCACGCCCCGTTTGGGCGTGGAGATGGATGCCCGGTCATTCTACGTCCACATTCTCCGCAGACTATCAGCCCAGAAAAAATATACGTTCGATTGTAATGGGATTTTCGCGTTACCCTTGTTCGTAAGTCTTGCACACGCTGGAATTCCTGCGGTGTTAAATACGGGGGTAATTTTATCCCGTGCCAGTCTCCCATGTATCCTGTGTTGTCCAACATTTGGCTGGCCGTTTGGTATTTAAGTTTTAATTCCGGTACTGCGTCCATCGCTTTTGTTATAGAGCCGGTTTCCAAAAATGTAGAAAAATATCTCCGTATAACCGGCTCCGCTTCTTTGTCTATAACAGCAAATTTCCCTTCGATTTTGTAGCCTTTCGGCAAATGACCGGTGCAAACCTCATTTCGATCTTTTTTTGCATCAAGCACTTTTTTTATGCGTTCACTGGCGCGGTCAGCTTCGTCCTGTGCTACGGAAAGCATAATGTTAATCTTCAACCGGCCTGCGGCTGTAGACGTGTCGTAGTCCTCATAAATCGTTTTCCACGACACGTTGTGGGCTTCAAGGATTTCCTGCACCTTGTAATATTCACCGATGTTACGAAACCACCGGTCCAGCTTTGTGACAAGAATAATGTCTACCTCATCATGCTTTACGGCTTCCAGCAGTTGAAGCATGGCGGGACGCTTTTCAATCTTCTTTCTGGCGGAAAACCCAGCATCCTGGAAAACGCCTACCACCTTCATATTGTGGGCTTTGGCGTATTCTTCGAGGTCGTTCTGCTGATCGTGAATAGACAAGCCAAACTTTTTCTGTTCTTCCGTGGACACACGCGGGTATAATGCTGCCCGCAATACTACATTCATTGTTCATCTCCTCCCTTATCTGGCGACAATGTATACTTTTTTGCATAGCGAAAATACATCATCAAAATAGCGGCAAAAAAGCCAATACCGACTGCAAGCAGCAAAAAGACAATCCATGCGAATATGCTGGCCTCTCCGCCCTGAATAAGCCCCTGGTGGGGGATACGGTAGTCAAAAAAGATATATCCCACGATAACAGCCATAAATATGGCGCACAAAAACGTAAGGCCATAAATAGCAAATTTTGTGTCCCGCGATTTCTTGCGGTGGTAGTTAATGGTTTTTGCCATCTGCTCCATGCCGCCCTCAAGATGGGCTATCTGCACATCGGCGTCATGCAGCTGCTTTTGGTGCGCCAGCTTTTCGTTGGCTTGTGCTAACTCATCTTCTGTCGTCACTTCTTTTTCAATCCCAAAATATTCATCCATCGAAACGCCAAGAGCGGCACAAATTAAACCCATTTTGTACACGCTCGGCTCCTTTGATGACGCGGAGAAAAAATTGCTTATGGTTGATGCTGAAATGTCCGTCATGTCGGACAAATCTTGTATAGTTAAATTCTGTCGGTCTTTTGCATCTCTGCACAAATCCTGCAACGTTTTTACCATTTTCCCCTTTTACTCCTTTTTCGGGCAGGAGAATTCCAATTCTGGTTTGCCGCAAACGGTAATTATCCGAATTTGGTATTGCCCTGCCAAACCCTTATTTGTTAGTGTGAACGTGCAGCCGGAAAGCCGGGAGGCCACCGGCGAGAATAGCCCCGCTGTCCGTTGCGGGAGCAGCGGGGCTATTTAACAAAGGCCCACATATAAACACTTCCCCCTGAAATATTTTTTAATTTGTTGCCCATTTGTGGGCAACAAACAGCTTGTGCGTAACTATAAGTGTACTAACTTAGTTGTACACCGAGAAAATAATATGTCAAATTAAGAAAGGGGAAAGAAATGTATTGTACCAAAACAGCGGGGCGTGATAAAATGGAGTTGGCAGCAGTTGCAACACAAGACGTGTTGGGGCTGCTCAAGAAAAAAATACTGCTTCTTACCGATAACCAGTTGGACGAGTTGATTAAGGTGGTGGAATATGAGCTGTCAAAAAACGAGCACTGATTACTTGGCAGATAACGCAAACGTGCGCAACATGAGCGATGCAGATCACAAGGAAATACAAATGGCGCTCGTGTTTCAAAGTATTGAAAACGAAAACCGGCTTGAACGCATAGAAAAGTTACTTCTTGTTCTGGCCGCATCGACGCTGTTTAACGCAGTAGCGATACTATTAATGCAGCTATAGCAACAAGCAGAGAGAGCAAAGGTATCCAATTTTTAGACCACCAGTCTTGATTGGACTTTGCTTTCTTTTCTTTTTCTTTTTTGATGTTCTCCGGCGCACACTTATCGTATTTTTTCAAATACTTATTGTAGCAATATTCGCTTACACCGTATGCTTCATGCCGAGGACGTCTATTAAGCTTCCCCATTTTTTAGCATTTCATCTACAATCCCTAATATCATTTCGCGCTGACGATCTGATAATTTAGGAAGTTGGGTATACAACCGAGTTATTTTGTCATCATAGCCCTCGCCCTCTGTGGCGGGGGCTTTTTTTGCGCCCTGCATCTCCTCCAGCAGCTTCCGCACCAGGGCAATATCTTCTTGGCGCTGTGCTGTTTCTTCTGCTGTCTCACCCTCAGTCAGCAAGATTTCTTCTGGGGTGGTGTGGAGCAGGAGGCACATTTGGGCGGCTTCTTCAGGGGAAGGGAGATTGCGGCCTCTTGCCACTTCGCTCAACCAACGGCTGTGCTTCCCAACCTTTCTTGCAAAAGCGGCTTTATTCCATTCGTTGGCTTCTGCCAAAAAAATAATTTTATCCGTATTGACGTTAACAGTTTTTCTTTTTGCCATTGTGTTTACCCTTTATTTGTGCCATCCGTGATCTATACAGTATTGCGCGGCAGAGGTTATTTTTTCTTCAAAAACTAAATTTTTAGCAGAAAGCATTTTCTTTTTTGGCGCTGGCGTTTCTTTTTTTGACAATTCTTCTATTTTTTGGTCATAAAAAGGTATGTGTGGCCCAGCACGTTTTTTGGCCTTTTTCATCCAAATCACAGCTTTTTCGTATTCGTGTTCTTTTTCATACAAAGTAGAAAGCGTTAAATACATGGCAGAAGAACTGATAGATGCAAATTTGTCTAAAGTATGAAATGAAACATCATTTATGCTTTTTTCATAAAATTTTAACGCTTCTTCCCTGTAGTAAGCACCTTTTTGCGAATATGCAAACGCAACTGAAATTTGCTCTATTGGTAATTTAGAGTCTTTATAAAGCAAAATCGCCGCTTCAAACAAAATATATCTTGGTTTATATTTTATTGGATAGCTTTCGTTAACAAGACCGGGTGCCCAAAATTCTTTAGGATACTTTTTTTGCGTTGTGTATAATACATCTCGAATAATGGTTGCTTCGTGCTTTGAAAAATTGTCCATATCATATTTGTGGTTTTGGTCAATTATACTTTGCGAAGCGTCTTGTTCGTAATATTCTGGATAATACAAAAACGGATTGTCTGGGCCTTTGGGTTTTGAAAGAAGCATGTCCAAATCAAATATCACAATTTAAAGCTCCTAAATTTGTGCAATATAACAAAACTTACAAAATGGTCGTTGTTGAGTTGACAACGACCATTTTGGTCGTTATAATACTCTCAAGGGCTTAAACAAGGCAACAAAAAACCACACCCCCATCGCACACTACTGCTTTGCGGACTTATAACCGATATTTTGTTGGCTGTCACCTACATAATAACGGGTGGTTAAACGTTTGTCAAGTTAAAGTTCTTAATATTGATAAGGAGGGATAAACGATTGACGCTAAAGGAGCTTAGACTTGCGGCTGGATTGCAGCAAGCCGATGTCGCAAAGAAGCTGAACGTCACAATTACGGCGGTTTCCAATTGGGAGCTGGGCAAGAACGCAATCTTGCGGAAGTACCACAAGAAGCTGGCGAAGCTGTATGGCGTGACGGTGGAGGAACTGATGGGGACGATGAGGGAGGGACAATGATTTTTGCTACATGGCGGCAGGGTTGCCGGTATGTGGCCGACGCGCAGAAGGTCTATGAAGAAATAACGGCCATCGGCGCAGCGGCCACAACAAAGCAGATTTTGGACAAGGCACGAGATGAAAACACTGAGCTTCACAAGTGCTTTGACTGGAATGACACGGAAGCTGCTGAAAAGTGGCGGATGCATCAGGCACGGAAAATCGCTTGCAGCCTTGTCATTAAGGAAGCCAAAAACGAAAGTAGCCCGCCGGTGCGGTTGCTTTACCAAACGGACAGCGAAAGCGGGTATAAGCCGACTGTTCTTATCATGCAGGACAAGGGCGAATATCAGAAGTTACTCGCCAGAGCGCTGGCAGAGTTGAGAAGTTTTCAAGCCAAGTACAAGACTTTGACGGAGCTTGACGGCGTATTTGATGCCATTGAGCAGCTTGCAGGGTAGTGTCAAAGCGGTAAGCGGAAACAGGGGCGCGTAGCTCCAAAGGATAGTACAGCACGATACAATGCAACGCATTACACTATAGAACACTACACGCTTCTGTTTCTGCTTACCGCAGAAAATAGTATATCACACCGCACAACAGCACATCACGCGACAGAACAAAACAACATCGTGCGCTTGCTGTGGCTTATAAGTGCCACAGAGCAAAATAAACTACGCAAAACTCAAATACAGCCCAGAATATAACAAGACAGAACAAAACACTATAAGCCACAGCAAGCGCACGAACAAATTAAGGAGGAAAAGAAAAATGAAGAAGGAGCGCATTATTGAAGTTCAGCCTGTGAGAATTGAGCAGGCCACCATTCTGATCGAGGGCGACGGCGACCTTGTGTTAAACAAGATGAACGCTCGTACTGTCCGCGAGTTGACCGCTGCCCGCGACGGCAAAAAGACTGTCAAGGAAGTCCCCAATATCTGGGAGGACATCATCACGGCGATCCACTGGCGGGACGGCTACCCTGTCGAGGACACATACCGCGACATGACCGAAGATACCCTGCATGAGATGCTGACGAACAACGCGCCGTGCATTACCGGGTTTGGGCTGAAAAAGTCCTTTTGCCAAGCGGTGGTGCGAAATGAAATCGACGCATACGCCACGAAGTTTGATAACGCTATGAACGTAACGGCGCGGCTGGAACCCATCAAGTTTACGGAGCATACCGTTGACAAAACTCTGATGTCTCCGAAACGCGGCGCACCTGTGCTGGTGTATATCAATCGGTTTTCGGGGTGGTCATCGCAAATCCACATTACTTACACCGAGAACGTCTACACGCTCGACCAAATCGTAAACATCATCAATATGGCTGGATTTGGTTTGGGTATTGGTTCGGGACGTTCCAGTGGTTATGGAAGATACCACGTTGTCGATGTGGAATAAGAAAAAGCCCCGCCCAGTGGTTGCGGCACTGGACAGGGCATCTCCGAAACATCTACCAAAATGTTCTGCGGATAGTATACCACGACCGCAGAGGAAAGGCAAGAGATTATGACATGTGCTGAAATTGCCGTGATGTTATGGGCACGGCAGAACGGAATGGAAATTATCGAGGTCGAGTACATTCGGCAGGAGGAAACGACATGAGTTGGTTTGCATGGACGCTGGCGTTTATCGGCGCGGCGTGGCTGAGCTGGGCTATCGTCAAGGGCGTGGAGGCGCTGGGGCGATGAGAGAGCGGAACAGGCGGGCGCGGGAATACTCCCGGCTATGCCGCACCAGACGATGGTGCAGGCGTATGTGGGTAGTGGCAATCGTCCTGTGGGTGATGCTGCTGGTGCTGGTGGCGTGGTGCCTGACGCTGCCGCCGGTGCAGGAGGACGTGGTGCAGTCACCGCCCACGGCGGAGATCGCGGAGCCGGAGAACCTGCTGGTATGCGACATCACCGGTTATTGCGCGTGCTGCACCCCCTACGCCCACATGAACCAGAAGGACGGCAAGGTGCTGACGGCATCCGGCCTGTGGGTGCGCATCGGCGAGGCGGTGGCGGTAGACCCGGACGTTATCCCGCTGGGCAGCACCGTGACGCTGGGCGGCAAGACTTACATAGCAGCCGATACCGGTGTGTACGGTTACACGGTGGACGTGCTGATGAGCCACGAGGACGCGGCGCAGGCCGGTGTGGTGAAAGCGCTGGTGAAGTGGGAATGATCGGGCTGGTGAACCGGACGGCTCCGCCCTGCCAGGGCTGCCAGCGCAGACACGCGAGGTGCCACGGGCAGTGCGAGGACTACGCGGCGTATGTACAGGCCGTACAGGCCGACAAGGCGAAACGTTACGCATCGTACAGCGAGGCTGATTTTTACAGCATGAACAGCGCAAGGCGCGAGAGCGCCAAAAAGGCGATAAGAAAGAGGGATGGAAGATGAAGGTCTATAAAGCAACAGACAAGGACATGAAATGCCGTGGATACCAGTATGAACTCGGCAAGACGGCAGAGGCCGAGGGTGACATTCAACTGTGCGAGAAAGGCCTTCATGCCTGTGAGATGCCGCTGGATGTGCTGGGCTATTACGTGCCCGGTGATGGCTCCCGGTATTTTGAAGCGGAGCTGGATGAAGTCAGTGACAAGAAAAGCGGCGATACAAAACGTGTTGGCAAGAAGCTGACATTGAGCGCGGAAATCGGTATTCCGGGGTTGGTCAAGGCGCAGGTGGAGTACGTCAAAGCGCAGTGTGACTTTGACAATGCCATCAATAAAGCGGACGCAGAAAAGAAAAACCACGCCACCGGCACGAGTGGCGCAGCATCCGCCACCGGCACGAGAGGCGCAGCATCCGCCACCGGCTGGAGAGGCGCAGCATCCGCCACCGGCGAGAGGGGCGCAGCATCCGCCACCGGCACGAGTGGCGCAGCATCCGCCACCGGCTGGAGCGGCGCAGCATCCGCCACCGGCGTGAGTGGCGCAGCATCCGCCACCGGCTGGAGAGGCGCAGCATCCGCCACCGGCGTGAGTGGCGCAGCATCCGCCACCGGCTGGAGTGGCGCAGCATCCGCCACCGGCTGGAGTGGCGCAGCATCCGCCACCGGCGAGAGTGGCGCAGCATCCGCCACCGGCACGAGTGGCGCAGCATCCGCCACCGGCACGAGTGGCGCAGCATCCGCCACCGGCTGGAGTGGCGCAGCATCCGCCACCGGCGAGAGTGGCGCAGCATCCGCCACCGGCACGAGTGGCGCAGCATCCGCCACCGGCACGAGTGGCGCAGCATCCGCCACCGGCGAGAGTGGCGCAGCATCCGCCACCGGCAAATACTGTGTGGCTATGACGACCGGCTTTTTTGGCCGCGTTATGGGCGATATCGGCAACGCTATTGTCTGCGTAGAGCGTAGGGATAATGGAGAGATCGCCGCCATCCTTGCTGGCATCGTGGATGGTGAAACGCTGAAACCCGGCGTGTGGTACACCGTCAAGAACGGCCAATGGGCGGAGGTACAGAGATGAACCGACTGAAGGAACGGCGGCTGGAGCTGGGGCTGACGCAGGAGGCGGTCAGCGGCATTCTGAAGCTGGCAGACCCACGGATGGACGTGAGCATGGTGAGCCGGTTTGAAAACGGCGTGTGTCTGCCCACGGAGGAGGTTACCGAGGCGTTGGAGGCGGCGCTGCGGGCCAGCAGGGCGTATCTGTTCGGCGAGGACGAGAAAGCCGAATTGCCCATGCGGACGGCGGAGACGGAGCGGATCGCCGGTCTGATACCCATCGGGCGCAGGAACGCCATCAGCCGGGAAGACCTGGCGGCGGCGCTGCACACCACCGACCGGAAGATGCGAAAGGCCGTGGCCGAGGCAAAGAAGCAGGGCTTGATGATCTGCAATGACGGGGACGGATATTACCAGAGCGACGAGTTGAGCGACTTGTGGCGGCAATACAGGCGGGAGACGGCGCGGGCAATGTCTATCCTCAAGGCGCGGAAGCCTATGCGGGAAGTGCTGAAAGCGGCTGGGAGGCCGGTATGAGCGTGTTTGACTACAAGGAGCCGCGGGCGGAGCCGAAGCCCTACAAGGTGCCGCGATGCCCGGTGTGCGGCGAGGAAACAGATACCCTGTACAAGAATATTTACGGCGAGACCGTTGGGTGCGATGTGTGCATCCGAACGGTGGACGCATGGGAGGAAAAGAAATGAGCTTGAGTTTGTATCACATTGACCAGGCGCTTGAGGCGCTGATCGACCCGGAGACCGGGGAGCTGCTGGACTACGATGCGTTCGAGCAGCTGCATATGGACAGGGAGCACAAGATCGAGAACATGGTGTGCTGGTCCAAGAGCCTTGACGCGGAGGCGAAAGCCATCCGGGACGAGGAAAAGGAGTTGGCGGAGCGCCGCCGCACGATGGAGCGCAAGCGCGACCGGCTGCGGGAATACGTTGACCGGGCGCTGGACGGGCATCCCTTCCAGACGGCAAAGTGTTCCGTTACCTACCGCAAGAGCACGGCGGTAGAGATCACCAACATGGAGGAGCTGGTGCAGTGGTGCATGGACAACGGCTATGACGGCAAGGTGACGTATACCTCGCCCACGGTGTCCAAGAGTGACATCGCACCGCTGCTGAAAGCCGGTGTGGCGGTAGAGGGCGCGGAGATCGCCGAACGGATGAACATGGGGGTGAAGTGATGGAGAACCTGACCATTTACAACGCGGTGCGAAGTGTGCCGGACAGTGCCAAGAGACAGATCGGGGCAGGCCGGTTGAAAGGAAAGACGGACATCAACCCCATGTGGCGGCTGAAAACGCTGACAGAGCAGTTCGGCCCCTGCGGCATTGGCTGGAAGTACGTCATCACGGACAAGCGGCTGGAACAGGGCGCGAACGGTGAGGTGGCCGCGTTTCTGGACATTGACCTGTTTGTGAAGGTGGACGGCGCATGGTCGGAAGCCATACCGGGCACCGGCGGCAGCGCATTTGTGGCAAAGGAAAAGAACGGCCCTTACACCTCCGACGAGTGCTTCAAAATGGCGCTTACGGACGCTATTTCCGTGGCCTGTAAGGCGCTGGGCTTTGGCGCAGACGTGTATTGGGACGCGGACAGGAGCAAGTACGACAAGCCTGCACCTGCCACATACCCCAAAGGCACGGTCATCTGCGAGGGCTGCGGTATGCCCATTAAGAGCGTGACGTGCCAGGGCGTGAAGTATTCCCCGGATGACATTTCAAACAGGGCGCTGGACAGATACGGCAAGCGGCTGTGCTGGGGCTGCATGAAGGCGGCCAACGCGGCGGAGAAGAAGCATGAGTGACCTGGTGAATGACATCCGGGACAAGAGCCGGATGCTGGACGTGGCCATTACGGAGCTGAAGCGGCGGGGGCAGAAATACGCGGAGGCCGAAAAGGCATACCGCGTAGCCCTGGCAAAACAGATACTCACAGAACGCGACAACGGCGTGCCGGTGACGATCATTTCCGACATCTGCAAGGGCAAGGCGGAGATCGCCGCGCTGCGGTTTGAAAGGGACTGTGCCGAGGTGGTATACAAGTCCGCTATGGAGGCAATCAACTCCATGAAGCTGCAAATACGGCTGCTGGACAACCAACTGGACAGAGAGTGGGGTGCGGCGAAATGAACAAGCTGCATATACAGCCCTGCTGGACGTGCAGGAAGTGCTACGGCGATTGCAGCTGGTCTAGGAAAGACCCGGAGCCGGTTTCCGGATGGGAGGCTACGCCCATGGTGAAGAGAAAGGGCGGCCGCAAGGCGGGCATCATGCACAGCTACGCCATACACAAGTGCCCGGAATACGAGTGGGACGGGACGGAGGAAGCGCATGGAGAGTAAGCGATGCTTTTTGTGCGGGGCGACCGGCGGGGCGGACCCGCTGGACCGCCACCACATATTCCCCGGCACGGCAAACCGGAAGAAAAGCGAGAAGTACGGTCTGGTGGTGTACCTGTGCCATAACCGGTGCCACATCTTCGGCGGGCATGCCGTACACAACAACGCAACGACTATGAAGCAGTTGCAGCGGTACGGACAGCTAAAGGCCATGCAGGAGCAGGGCTGGACGGAAGAGGACTTCAGGAGAGAATTTGGAAAGAGTTACTTATAAGGAGATTTGATATGCTGAACAAGATTTTTGTCATGGGTAGATTGACACGGGATCCCGAGCTGCGGCGCACCAATAACGGTACCGCCGTTGCCAGCTTTGCGCTGGCGGTAGACCGGGACTTTAAGAACGCGGACGGCACCAAAGAAACGGACTTCATCGACGTTGTGGCGTGGCGCGGTACGGCGGAGTTTGCTTCCAAGTATTTCACCAAAGGCCGCATGGCGGTGGTGGAGGGCCGGTTGCAGATGCGTGACTGGCAGGACAAGAATGGCAACAACCGCAGGAGCGCCGAGATCGTAGCGGATAATATGTACTTCGGTGACAGCCGGAAGGACACGGACGCGCCGGGAACGTTCCCCCGGACGGACGTCAAGAGCCAGTTCGTGGAGATGGATGAAGATGATAGCGATCTGCCTTTCTAAAGGATGTGATGTGAATGGGCAAGTGCTATGTGAAAGCCTACTATGACTGGATAGAGCAGACAGCGGCGCTGACAGATGCGGAGCGTGGGCGCTTGTTTATCGCTATTTTGGAGTACGCGAGGTCAGGTATTCCCCCAGAGTTGGAGGGAGCGGAAAGCATACTGTTTCCGGTGTTTCGGACGATGCTGGACAGGGACGATGAGCTTTCTGCTGAACGGTCAAAGAACGGGTCAAAAGGCGGCAAGCAAGCGCAAGCAAAATCAAGCAAAATCAAGCAAACCGAAGCAAACGCAAATGACCTCAAGCCTACTAAGACAAAGAAAGAAGACAAAGACAAAGACAAAGACTTATTCCCACCTGACGGTGGGAGTACGCGCGCGGAGCGCTTTACCCCACCCACACTGGCAGAGGTTCAGTCCTACGTGGCTGAACGCCATTCGGCGGTAGATCCGCAGGGCTTTATCGACTTCTACGAAGCGAAGGGCTGGATGGTTGGCAAGACCCCCATGAAAGACTGGAAAGCGGCTTGCCGAAATGCTGAGAAGTGGGAACGGTGGGGAAATGCCCCTGCTGCACCTGTCGGCAAAACCGACGGTGCACGTGATGCCTGGATGGGCAAGTACATCAAGGGGGCGAAGCCATGAACGCGGGCATCTGGAAGATCGCCACGGCGGAGCTGTGCGGACAGTGCATCCGGGACATGGAGGACGAGTACATCTTCTCCCCCATGTGGCGGCGGACGCTGGGCGGCCAGTGCGAACGCTGCGGCGAACCGCGCATCATCCACGAGGCGCAGTACACGATGAACAAACGAGGGCTGGAAAAAAGAGGGAAACTGAATGGGCCTGATGAGTAACGACCTTGCGCGGCTGTCCCCTGCGGCGCAGAAACAGGTCATGGAGAAGATGCAGAAACCGGGGAAATACAAGGCGCAGAAGACCAAGCGCGGGAAGCTGACCTTTGACAGCAAGAAGGAGGCGGAGCGCTACGACGCGCTGATGCTGCTGCAAAAGGCCGGGGAGATACGGGGGCTGAAATTACAGGTGCGGTACTGCTTGCAAGAGGCGTACACGACGTTTGAGGGCGAACGTGTGAAAAGTATCGACTACATCGCGGACTTCGTGTACGAGCGCAGAACGGCTCCTGACAGCTACGGCCAGCGGTACTGGCTGCCGGTGGTGGAGGACGTGAAGGGGATGCGTACCCGCGAGTATGCCATGAAAGCAAAGCTGTTTCGCAGTAGGTACGGGTTTGCCATACGGGAGGTATGACATGGAGCGCACAAATCAGCCGCTGACGAATGAGGCGGCGAAGAAACTGATGGCGCTGGACGTGCAGGACAAGGAGATACTGACCTACGAAAAGCTGGACGAATGGTATACCGCATGGGGCGGGCAATGCTATGTCAGCTTTTCCGGTGGCAAGGACAGCACGGTGCTGGCGTATCTGGCGGCGCGGTACCTGTCGAGCTTCAGGACACCTCCGTGGGAGTTGAATTTGGTTTTTGTGAACACGGGGCTGGAATACCCAGAGATACGGAAGTTCGTGAACGAGTACGCGGATTGGCTGCGGAGGGAGTTTCCCCGCGTGACCGTAAACCTTCACCGTCTACGCCCGAAGATGAACATTCGACAGGTGGTGACAAAGTACGGGTACAGCATCGTGGGAAAAGATGTTGCGTCGGCTGTTGCGGATGCAAGACACAACCCAAACGGCCTTCGAATGAAGCGGTTACGCGGCGAGAGTGTGCGGAAAGACGGGCAGCCGTCTGTCTACAACTGCGAAAAGTGGGAATTTCTGCTGGATGCGCCATTTCTCATCTCTGACAAGTGCTGCTCCGCCATGAAAAAGTCGCCGCTGAAAACCTACGCACACAAAACAGGTCAACAGGCGACATCGGCGGTAATGGCGGAGGAAAGCAGATTACGCATGACATATTGGCTGAAAAGCGGCTGCAACGCCTTTGAGGGCAAGCGCCCGATGGGCAAGCCCATGAGCTTCTGGACGGAGCAGGACGTGCTTCGGTTTATCGTGGAGCGGGGGCTCCCCTACGCCAGCGTGTACGGCGACATCGTGGCCAGCGACGGCGAGAACGACTACGGCGCGACGCTGATCGACTGCAAACTGCACTGCACGGGATGCCAGAGGACGGGATGTATGTTTTGCACGTTCGGGGCGCACCTCGAAAAGGGCATCAACCGCTTTGAACGCATGAAACTGACACACCCGAAGCACTATGCGTTCTGCATCGGCGGCGGCGCATTTGACACGGACGGGCTGTGGAAGCCTACAAAAGACGGCCTCGGTTATGCACGTGTGCTGGACTACATCGGAGTGAGGTATTGACATGGGCAAGCAGCATTTGAGCAGGGACAACCGCATCTTTATGCAGGGCAAGCTGCAAGGCACACGGGAGAACATGGACATGGTGGCGATGGTGCTGATGGACAAATGCGGCTGGCACGTACAAGAGGAGACAGCGGACAGCCGGGACACCCACAGCATCGCGTACCTGTACGAGTGCCTGGAGAAGCTGGCGGAGGAGATCAACGAGGGCCGCATCAAGCGGAAACACATCAAGGACGTGCTGAAGGACGAGTGCGGCGTGGTGTTTGGAGATTGAGAGGAATGACATGACAAGAGATGAGATTGTGACCGCGCTGCGGTGCTGTGTTAGCGTAGCCCCGGATTTCTGCAAAACCTGCCCTGCTGCGCAGGAAGATGGGTGCGAGGACGCCATTAAGGTTTATGCCGCTGATCTGATCGAGAACCAGCAGCGACACATCGAGGCACTGATGAAAGCCAACGACAGCCTGAAGGACGCAATTGCGCGGCGGGATAAGCAGATAGAGGACATGAAGCAGGGGATGGCACAGCTGGCAAAGGCTGCGGCGGTGAAGGAGGAACAGAATGGACCGGCTGACTAAATACACTGCGGAGCTGAGAAAAAGACTAATTGACCTGCGTGACGAGTTAAAAACTGCTTACGACAGCATTTCGCAGTTGGATGGTGCCAATAGTAGTTTGATGGCCGCAAACTCGAAGCTGGCGGCAGACCGGAAAGCACTTATCAACGAGCTATGCCAATACTGCGGAAAGTACAAAAAAGCACATGAGGGCACCTGTGACGGGTGCAGATGGAGGGAAATGTGATGGCAGTGGTGGATATTTTTGTCACGGACAAGAAGTACAACGTCATCTACGCTGATCCACCGTGGGCTTATAAGCAAAAGCAAATGAATTTCCAACATTACGATGAAGGGAAAAAATATGAGAACGGC
>ERZ1034818.69-NODE-69-length-40570-cov-6.018191_pt1 | contig 40570 bp, 42 predicted proteins | sample MGYA00520595_ERZ1034818 | MGnify/ENA primary metagenome ERZ1034818 (study PRJEB33766, sample SAMN09781689) | gut metagenome | biome: gut microbiome | host: Homo sapiens | place: Madagascar | study: EMG produced TPA metagenomics assembly of the PRJNA485056 data set...
TACGGCGAGCCGGAGGACAATTTCGCCGTGATTGCGAAGTTCTGGAACAACTATCTCACAACAACGCAGGGCGTATGCCTGTATCTTTCCGCACCGGACGTGGCAATCATGATGGCTCTGTTCAAGATCGGCAGAATCGCGACAGCGCGCGACATGAACGAGGATTCCTATATTGACGCGGCGGGCTATATCGCTTGTGCGGCTGAATGCGCCGTCAGAGAGGAAGAACGCCTTGCCAAGAGCGAAAAGGCGGTGGAAGCCATTCACACAAAATATGGTATCGACAATGGCACACTGTGAATTCATAATCCCATATCCCTCCACCAAAGAGGGGAAATCCGCGTGGAACAAGCGGTTCGGTCTGAACGCCTATTACGCCGGTAAGCACTGGACGAAACGGCAAAAGGACGCGGAGTATTGGCACAAACTCGTCTGGGCAGAGATGGAACGGCAGAAAGTCCGCAAATTCCCTTTTCAAAACCCGGTGCACATATACATGTGGTTCAATGACCGTCTTGATGCCAGCAACCACGCAGCCATTTTGAAGCTTGTAGAAGATAGTTGCAAAGGCAGAGTAATCAAAGACGATAACAGAAAATACGTACACGGAGTACACATCCTATTCCACAATGAGGACTGCATAAAGGTTCGTGTGCAAGAGGAGGAATAAAATGAAAAAAGTATTTATCGGCCAGCCAATGAGCGGTCTTTCAGCATCCGAAATCCTATTCGAAAGAGAAAGAGCCCTGAAAATGGCAGAGAAAATTCTGCATGAAAACCTGATGCTTATCGACACGTATTTCCCGGATGAATACGAAAAAGGAATCAACGTGCAGGACAAGGTTATCAGGGCGATCATAGACGCTGATGTTGTGGTGTTCGCGCGTCTCGGTGCGTTCGCGAGTGGATGTCAGTTTGAACACAGCGTCGCAGAAAGGCTTGAAAAGCCGATAATCGAACTCGGAAATGGAGTAGCGTTTTTGACCAACGTGTACACAGAGGAGGAATGAAATGTCACTCAATCTCAACAAAGTGATTCTCGCAGGAAGATTAACAAAGGATTCGGAACTGCGTACCACACCATCAGGCACTCCCGTCACGCAATTCGACATTGCAGTCAACAGACGCGGCACAAAGGACGGCCAACAGCCGCAGGCAGACTTCATTACAGTAGTCGCATGGCGGCAGACAGCGGAGTTTATCACGCGGTATTTCAAAAAAGGCAATGCAATCTGCGTAGTGGGATCGATACAGACCCGTTCCTACACGGACAAGAACAACCAGAAGCGCACAGCCACGGAAGTGGTCGCTGATGAAGCCTATTTTGTAGAATCGAAAACAGAAGCAAATCCGCAGCAGTACGCGCCACCCGCATGGAACACCCCGCAGACCGCACAGAATCCCACACAGGCGTATTACACACAGCAAGCCTATACGAATACTCCCGCACAGCAAATGCCGCTACAGGGCAATACTGCGCCACAGGCAGCACACGAGATGAGCGACGCGTTCAGCTCAGAGGAAGAATTACCATTCTGAAAGGAGAGAGAAAATGGAAGTAAAGGCAAGCGTTAAATTCTGCTACGATTTGGGAGATGCTAAAGCGTATGAAATCCCCGAACGAGACACGACAAAACGCAGATTTGAAAAGCTGATGGAAGAATACAAAGAATCCGTGGAAGTCGCAGAAAAAGCGCGTCATGAATGTAATAGTACATTTTTGCGGGTTTCACTACATCGAAATGCAGTATTCAAAAAGTGGAGGAGTGCAGGTTCTGTTTAACGGAACGGACAGCATCCTTTCCATGAGTAAAACAGACCCAATAGTGAAGCTTTTGGTTGCAAGATGGCATACAGATGAAATGAAAAAGTTGTTGCTGAATGCCACCGAAATGAATATTCGCACTGAAATAAATAAGAACAAAGCTGCTCCCAAGCAACTAAGCGAAGAACTGGAATTTAATCTGAACTCGTAACCGAACCATATCCCGCTACAGAACAGGAGGAACGCTTGACGGTAGCTGAATTGAGGAGATTTCGCGCATACAGAAACATGATTCTCGCGCACGGCATGACGGAGCTGTATCACGAACCGGAGTACAACATGCTAAAAGATAAGGTTCTGGAGTATCTGGATTCGTTCCCGAACGATACGATCCGCGCCATTGCGTATTTCTATTACGTCAACGCATCGAGTATTCATTTTATCTCGCACATCACGCACTACAGCATCCGGCAAATCCTACGCATCAGGGACAACATCGAACAGAGATTAGAGGGGTAACACGCCCCTCTTTTCTGTTTGTGCAATTTCACGGTAATCACCCGAAAAAAGATGTCACTTTCTGACGTTCATTATATGGTATGATATGGTATAACAAATATTATGCCACATAGGAGGACGTTATGGCAAAATCGAAAAGATACAATCCGTATGAGGATGCAAAGAACATCCTAAAGTATAAGGGGAATTACCACACGGCAAAGCAGATGGGGACAAACTACGACCAGTACAAGGAAGCCGCAAAACCGTACTATCAGAATCTCCGGTTCAACGGTTACGGAGACCTTGCAGACCAGTTTGACAAAAGCGATTTCATTCAGGCACAGGAACTGTTCAAGGGGTTAAAGCCCGACACCACCGTGGATGATTATTTCGCGGACCTGTACAGCAAGACCGCAGAATCGCAGTCCACACCGAAAATCTCTCAGGCGGCGGAAAACTTATGGAATGCGTACCAGAGTGGATTAAACAACGCCAACAATCTGTATGGCAACGACATCAGGTACGACAGCAACGGAAACGTAATTTCCGGTATCGGCATTGACCATTATAACCAGATCAGGAATTTTGCAAACGGTCTCGGCAGCTTCGATGTGACCGCACAGCCGTATTATCAGGGGATCATGAATTCATTCCAGTTACAGGGTAACAACGCCGCACGCGGCGAGCAGGCTACAGGAGCGGCAAACAACGCCGGGAACATTGATTCCTACGCACAAGCAAACGCCAACCGTCAGCAGCTTGCATTTACGTCCAAAGGTCTGGAAGCGGCGCTCGCGGCGGCAAATCAGAATCAGCAGAATCAGCTCAGCGCATATAAGGCGAACTCCGACTATCTGAATACTCTTTTCGGCAGAGTAAACGAACAGAATACAAACGCTCTGGATGCATACCAGAATATCTATTCTACTGATTCTCTGGAACGGCAGAACACGCTCAACACCGCCGCGGAACTTGCAAAGCAGGAAATGCAGAGCAAAATTGACAAGTATCTTGCGGATGTTGGGTACGATCAGGCAGTATACACAGCAGACAAGAATCTCGAAGGAAGCAAGTACGGTGCAGACGCGAATACCCTTGCCGCACAGATTGCCGCAGACGCAGACAAATACGCCGCAGCACAGAACTACGCCGGCAAGGTGTATGCGTCGGACACGGACAAGGCAATCGCAGAACTCAAAAACGGAAATACAGGAACTGTATATGGCGGCTTGAACGGAGATGCCGTGGATGCCAAAACACTTGCGAGACAGGTGTATGATGCATACAAAACCGGAGCAATGCCAGAGGTGGAAAGCCAGTACGATTTCGAGAGATTACTCATCGCCGCAGGAATGAGCGAAAAAGAAGCAGAGGAATGGGCAGAGTATTATCTGAAGCATGACAAGGATATGTTCAAGTCAAATCCCGCAAGCAATTCTTCTTCTTCCACAGACGATAGAAGAATAGGCGGCGGACTGACCAATGTGTTTGCAGGCAGAAACAACAATGTTTTCAGACCGTAACGGGAGGATAATAATGGCTAAGGATTATAAGAAAATGCTGCAACAGGCCGGGTTCAGAGCGCAGGACAGCACGGAACAGGATGAGCAGAAAAAGAAATCCGGCGCAAAGGACTATGCTGAAATGCTGCGCAAGGCCGGATTTGGCGCAAACGGCAGTGTGCAGAAAGATGACGGACTGGATGATGCCCAGAGAGCCGCAAGGGAACGCATGATTGCGCTCAAAAAGTACGAGAATGATCAGTGGAATTATACCAATGGCAGCGGTCTGAACAAAAACGGTCTCGACAAATCACAACAGGCTGCGAGAGATAGGATGGTATGGGCGAGAAAGCCGGAGGTACAGCAGCATCTACAAGCGCGCGCAAACGAACTGCAAAACACCTTGCCAAAGTCATTAAGCAACAAGCAGGTTGAACAGAAGGGCGCACTCGAATATGTAAGTGAAAAGGGTGACGAAGCACTCTATAACGCGGTCCAGTCAAGAAACCAGACCATGGAAGCCGTTTCGCAGGCACTTCTCGGTTTCTTTGAGGGAATGAGCAGTAAGAAAAAGGCGAAATTCAAGACCTACTCTCCGAGCATAGAGGAGGACACGCCAAAGAGAGAACTCACGCGCGCCACGGAAAAATTCACACGCGCTATGAAAAACGCGAACGACAGAATGACAGACACAATGGAGTACAATCGCGTAAATTATCCGCCCGTAAGCACAACAGATACCGCTCCTGAGTACGAAAACGTACGCAACAATCCTGTTGCACGTTTCGCCGGTGATGCGAATGCAATCATGGCTGGCATGATTCCGCGATACATGTCGGCTATGACGGCTTCCGGTATTGGCGTGTCAGGCCTTCCCGGAATAGCAGGTGGTATGACGTCGGCCGCGCAGACATTCCAGAATGCGTACAATGAAGCGAGAAACGACGGCGCGGACGAGCAGAGCGCAACGTTGTTTGCGGCCGCAAACGCATCAACAGACGCAATTATAGAATCGTTTACAGGCGGTGTTCTTGAGGGCGGTGCCGGTATCGCGGATTCTGTCGTTCAGAAGTACGCCGGGAACGCGCTTAACAATTTCTTCCGCTCTAGACCGATGATGCAAACACTATCGTATGTTGCGGCAAAAGGCGTCGGTGAAGGTACAGAAGAAGTTCTGCAAGACCTTGCTAAAACAGGTGCCAAGAAACTTATATACGGTTCCGACGAAAAGTTAGACCCGAAATCTTTGGTGTACAGTGGACTTCTCGGCTTCGCCATGGGTTCTGCGTTCAGCGCAATGGAAGCTCCGGCACGGTACGCTGTGTACAAGTCCGACTATAACACGGTCAATACACTGTCTCGTGGAGCAGGAGAAGTAAAGAGCAATGCCGATGCTGACGCAATGGAAGCGACTGCTGATGCAATTATTGACGCTGCTGACAAGGCAATTGATGAATTACAGAACGCAAAGCCATCCGAAGATGTAGACACGAAAGAGGAAATATCTCGTCTGAATTATGTCAAGGACGGCGCGCAAAAGGTCAAGGATGCACTGAACGAGAACAGGGCAGACATCATCGAGCAGAACGTTGCAAAAGAGGACGCTACACAGAATGCCGTTGACGGAACGCCGGACACCATTGTTGACGATACAGCAAAGCTTGTCAATACAGTTGCAGACACCATTGAACCGGACAAGAACGCCGTAAACGCTACTATTGACCACGTTGTGCAGGAAATTCGTAATACAGACGTGCAGGAAAACGTAGCGCAGACAGACGTAGAGAAGCAGGAGATAGCCGCGAAGCGTAGCAGACTTGAGGAAATCGATAAGACGCTACGTAACAATCGGCAGGAAGTAGAAAACGCGCGGAAAGACACAAAGAATCAGAGCGACGTGTCGGAAACTGGCACGAAAAAGACAGTGCGTGAACCAATTCCGCCCGTTTATCACGAAGGCAAGGGTGTGGTGCAGTATTTCGTTCCCGGCAGAAAGACACCTGTTGCAACAAGCTCTCAGTCTGACCTCAATGTGTTGAAACTGTTCGGCGGGAATACAACCATCAAGCAGGCATACGACACGCCGCTAATGTCCATGGGAAATGTAAAAAATATTCTCGACGCGTACATTTCCAGAGGATACGGAGACGTTACTCTCCATGACATGTTCGGTTTCACCGGGAAGAACGAGTTCGAAGCCAACCAGAACATGCCGGTTCAGAGAAATGGCAGCACAGAGAACGGCAACGCAAGCACTGTCGAAAAAACTCCGGAGACAAATGTCCAGACGGAACCGAAAAAACCGTTGACAGAAAACACTCCTGATGTTACAATGGAACAGGCAGAAGCGGCCAAACCGGAAGAACAATCCGTTCAGACGGAAGATACTGCAAAGCCTGAAACCGATGTCAAGAAAACAGGGCAGTTCATTGTTGATGGGAAAATAGTCGAACTGGACACAGCCCAGAGAGCACCTACCACGAAAGAATTTTCCCTCACGCATGTCGTAAAGAAGCACACCAAAACCGGAGAGGATATGGACGTGTTCCAGATTCCGAAAAACCTTTCCGACAAGGAATACAGTGCACTGAAGCGGAAAATGAAAGACGTTGACGGGTACTACAGTTCTTTCGTTCGTGGTTTCATCGTACCGCGCGATAAAGCCGGAAGTGTTTCTGATTTTGCAAACATCGTGGAAGCTGCACCCGCTCCGAAAAATGATGCAGAAACAGCCATTGGATCCCTCGACAAAGGCGATAAACTCCCGAACAGTGGTGTTACACTTGCGAAAGACGCAGACAAATATGCGGATGATCACCAGCGCGTTATGGAGGAATACGCGAACGCCGTTGATAAAGATTTTCTGGATTACCTGAGCGTGGAAGTCAAAAACCCTGGCATTCAGGCAAAACCTTATACCGTTGCAAGAATGTCCGACAAAACGGCAGGCATGATAAAAGAAAAAATCGGTCTCGATACAACCGGATGGGATGTAAAAATCGAACCGAGAATGGTAGATCATATTTGGAAAAGACACGGCGAAAACGGCGAACAGGATCACTCTATGGCGGACGTTTCCGACATTGCGAGAATCGCATACGTTCTGAACGATCCAGATACTCTTGATGAAACAGATAAATCCAAAGCGTACAGGGAAAATCACCCCTATCTTGAGGGGAAAACAAGAGCGGCGCGGTCTGTTTTGATTACCAAAAAGGTGAATGGAACATACTATGTTGTCGAAGCTGTTCCCAATTCTAATAGAAATGCCGCATTCATTGTATCAGCGTACATGAACAAAAAAGGAGTGATCTCAACCACGGATAACTCCTTAGTGCCCCCCGCGCAAACGTCCGCTGGCAACGATGTCAATACATTGTCTGAAAATCAGACCCCAGCCACGATCCCCGATCACTCCAACACCAGTATAGCAGAAAAAACGGAAAATGTCAACACAAAATCTCCATCTTCCGAAATTTCAAACTACGTTTTGAATCAGCTGTCGGAAGGCAAGAAATTCACCTCTCAGGAATTGCAGGAAGCGGCAAACAAGGCGTATGGCGGAACCATGGCAGAGGGTAAATACGATGTAAAAGCCATGACAGACGCAATGGAACTCGGTGTAAACCGGTATATCATTGATACCGTGTCCAAGGCACAGTCCGACTTTAACGCGCCGGAAGCTAAGAAAGCCGTAGAATCCATTGACGAAATCACAAGCGACATTCTTTCCATGATTCCCACGCAGACAAAACGTTCTGAAGAACAGATTTCCCTGCAACAGTTCTCTACCCCGCCGAACATTGCGTATCTTGCTTCATGGGTTGCCAACATTGACAAGTCGGATACCGCTTTGGAGCCGTCTGCGGGTATCGGCGGACTTGCGTCTTTCGCAAAGGCTGACGGAGCAAAGGTATACGTGAACGAGTTGTCGGAAAGCCGTTTGGATATGTTGAAGCAGCTTCCTTTCGATGGATTCTTCAAAGAGAACGCGGAACAGATTCACAACATTCTTCCGGATTCCGTTTCTCCCTCTGTTGTGCTGATGAACCCTCCGTTTTCTTCCACGGGCGGCAGAACAAAGAACAGCACAAAGAACGCGATCCCTCATATAGAACAGGCTCTATTGCGCTTGCAGGACGGCGGCAGACTTGTTGCCATTGTTGGCAAGGGCATGGCAGACGATACGCCTACATTCCGTAATTGGTACAACGAACTTCGGGATACGTATGATATTCGCGCAAACGTTGGTATAAACGGCGAGAATTACCGCAAATACGGAACGACCTTCGACGTGCAGATGCTCGTCATTGACAAGACTGGTCCGCAGAAAGGAAAAACCATCACAGGGAATTATGATGACCTTCGTGAAATCCCGTCACTTTTGGAGGAAGTAAGAAATGACAGAAATCGAAAAGATCAACAGCTCGGAACTGGGACAGACAATAAAACAGATAATGGAGCTGTTGTCAATGAAACCAGACCCGAAACGGATATATCTGATAGATTATCTGAAGGAATCAGCGGAACAAACTCTGACGTGGGATCTCGGAAGCCCGGACGGAGTAATGGGGTCTCAAAACCAGTATCCGATTCCGAACAGTCTTCTGGAACAGATATTGACACTGCAAAACAAGCCGGAGACTTACGAAGCGATGATTTACGAAATGCCGACGGATTGGAAAACGAACACGGAGTACGAAACAATGCCGTCGAAACAGGAAAAGACACAGCTGGAAAAGAACTGGACGAAAGAGTTCAGGACGGTTCTCCGAAACTTGAAGAGGTTCGCGAAGAAACAGCAAGACGAGAACCTGTGGAAACAAAACACAGCAGAAACGTGGGAACTGATGGGCAATCTGATGGCAACACTTTATTGAACCAAAAGGAAAAACAATCCCCAAAGAAAGTTGCCAAAAAGGATAACGGAATTTTTGCAGGATATACCCCGACAAAACTGACAGTGAAAAATGCAAAAAGCCACCCGGCAGATATTGTTGAATCTTCTGCGATGTCCGCTGTTTCTGCGCCTGTTCTGACATACAAACCGAACATCCCTCAGGAACTTATTGATTCCGGAAAACTGTCTGATATTCAGTTGGAGAGCATTTCCTATGCGGGTCAGGCTTTCGAACAGAAACTACCGAATGGACAGCGCAAAGGTTTCTTCATTGGTGACGGTACTGGTGTCGGTAAAGGTAGACAGATAGCTGGCGTTATTCTTGATAATTTCAACCACGGCGGGAAAAAAGCCTTATGGATTTCTCAGGCATCCGGTCTTGTGGAGGATGCACGGAGAGACTGGAAGGGACTTGGCGGTGACGCGGGAGATGTTCTGCAATATGATGATGTAAAAAAGAAAAAAGCCGGTCTTGGGGCGTATGACAAGGGCATTTTGTTCACCACTTACAATATGCTCGGCGCTCCCACAGGCGAAAAACATCTTAAAGCAATCACGGACTGGCTCGGCAAAGACTTCGACGGTGTCATCGTGTTCGACGAAGCGCACAACATGTCGAATATTGCACCCACAAAAGGCGCAAGAGGTAAAAAGGACCCCGCGAAAAGAGCGCAAAGAGGTGTGGAACTGCAAAGAATGCTACCGAACGCGCGCGTTTTGTATGCGTCTGCTACAGGAGCGACGAACGTAAATAATCTTCTGTACGCCGAAAGACTTGGATTGTGGGGAGAAGGGACTCAATTTGTTGACGCACAGGATTTTGTGGCGAAAATCAGCAAATCCGGGATAGCGGCAATGGAACTTGTTGCGCGCGACATGAAAGGCATGGGAGACTATTTAGCGAGAAGTATCTCCTATGACGGTGTAGAGTTTGACAGGCTGACGCACAATCTGACACAAGACCAGCTGTATATGTATGACACCATGTGCGAAGCATGGCAAGTGATTCTACAGAACGTAGAGAAAGCAATTGGCGATACGAAATCACCCAAAAATGCAAGTTCTGCTTTCTGGGGTTCTCTGCAACGGTTCTATGAATCCATTATAACTTCTTTCGCTGTTCCATCAGTAATTGAGGATATGGAAAAAGAACTTGCGGCAGGTCATTCATGCGTAATTCAGCTTGTCAACACAAGAGAAGCTGCGCAAAACAGAGCGGTAGACAAACTGCGTGAATCTGGCTCTGAAGATTACGACGATCTTGACCTTACGCCGAGAGAAACAATCGAACAATTCCTTATTAACTCATTTCCTGTAGAACAGTTTGAGGAATACATAGACGCGGATGGAAATACATCCAAAAGAGCCGTCGTGGATTCTTCCGGAAACCCTGTAATCAACAAAAAAGCTCTCGCGGCAAGAGATGAACTCATCGAAAAACTGAAAGATATTCGTATACCGGACAGCCCCATTGACATGATCATAAATCATTTCGGGGTGGAGAACGTTTCTGAAATCACCAACAGAAAAGTCCGTTTTGTAGACCAAAAGGACGAAAAAGGCAATGTCAAAAAGGTGAAAGTCGAAAGGAACACAGATATTGCAAAGATTTCAGAAGCGCAGGATTTCAATGACGGAAAAACAAGAATCCTTATATTCTCCAAGGCTGGCGGCACGGGCATGAGTTATCACGCCGACAAAAATTTCAAAAACCAGCAACAAAGAGTGGGTTACATACTGCAAGCCGGTTATAACCCAGAAACAGCGATTCAGGGAATCGGCAGAATAAACCGTTCCAACCAAACAAGCAAGCCTGTATTCAAGCTGGTACAAACGGATATTTCCGCGCAGAAGAGATTCTTTACCTCAATTGCCAGAAGAATCGAACAGATGGGAGCCTTGACAAGAGGACAGCGGCAAGCCGGGTCCGGCTTGTTCAGTGCGGATGACAATCTGGAAAGCGATCTCTCCCAAAGCGCACTCGAAGCATTCTACAAAAAACTCGGGACAGGTAAAATACCAGGTCTAAAGGCAGAGGAAATCTTTTCCAAGATGGGAATGAAGAAGTATTTCTACGATGAGTACGGAAATTTCTCGCCCAATAAAGCATATCTAACTGACATTCCGAAGTTTCTAAACAGGATCATGGCTCTTGACGTGAGTACCGGAAACAAAGCGTTCGATGCATTCATGGAAATCCGCGATTCGTATTATGAAACCGCACGAGAAGCCGGAACGCTAGATACCGGTATGGAAAACGTCAAAGCTGACAAGGTGGACATAGAGAACGATTCTACCGTATACACAGACCCGTCAACAGGTGCGGAAACACGGTACATCCAAGCTAAGGTATACAACAAACCTACTGTAATCAAAACATTGGAAGATGCAAAGGCATACAAGCCGAACTTCCAAGGTATTGTGCGCATGGAAGATGGAAGTGTACGCGCCGTGTACAGAATCGCAGACCAGACCAACGCCATGGGTATCGTGCAGAAAAGATACCGTCTACAGGGCGCAAGCGGTTCCGTTGTAAATACCATGAACGAGAAAAACCTTGAGACCAGAACGGAAAAGGTTCCCGAGACGGAATGGAAAGACGCATGGAAAGAAGCGGTAAAGAGCGTGCCGGAATACGATGAGAGCGAACTCCATATGATCACAGGCGCACTCCTGCCGATTTGGAATAAGCTTCCCACAGAAGGCACGACAAAAGCAATGCGGATCACTGCTTCCGACGGAACACAGTATCTCGGCAGAATCATCCCGCCGAAGCAGATTGACGCAGTTTTGCGCGGTCTGGGCGTGAAAGGAGCGTCCGTGAAGAAAGAATACTCCGGAACAGACCTGTATTCCGCCATCATGGATAAGGCTCAGGTGGCTGTGTTCAACGGCATGTACGGCGGTACACTAACTGTGGCAAGACGGCGTGTTTCTGGAGAAAACCGTCTTGAGGTATCCGGCGGAAATCTGTTCTCGCTGAAAAACAAATATCCGGGTGTTTTCTCCGAAACGATCCAATACAAGACAAGATACTTCATTCCGTCCGGTGACAGAGGAAAAGAAATCCTTGCAGACATGGCGAGAAACTACGGTGTGCGTTCTTTGGGACAAGCGGATGATGAATCGAACGTTTTCTTCTCGAAGGTACAAAGCACATGGGGGTCTCGCGACGGAAAAGACGGAAAACTGCCAAAGATGAAGTCTGTATCCGACCTGTACAAGGAAGCGAAAAGCATTTTTGGTGTGGAGATCAACACGGGTAAAATCGGCAGTGCCAACGCGGAGGGTATATACAACACGCACGCGAACACCATTCGCACGCGCGTATACGGAGACCTTCCCACAATCGCACACGAACTTGGACATATGTTTGACAAGAAATACAACCTCAATGAAGCCGCGGAAGTAGACAAACTCGTTGAACATTACAGAAGCGATCTTGAAGAAGCGGGATACAACGAAAGCCTTTTCAAGAACGAAGCCATTGCCATGTATTTCGCGGATATGTTCAGGAACAGCGAGACGGCACAGCAGGAAAACCCGGAATTTAGCCGGTATCTGTTCGAAACACTCAGCAATGAGGATAGAAATAAGCTGGGCGATTACAAGCAGATGACAGCGCAATACTATGCCGCGGATGATAGAACGCGCCGCGGTGCGCAGATTCATTACAGGCACAAAGATAACTCCGCTATCGGAAAGGCAAAATTCCAGGTTGACCTGTTTTCAAAAAATCCGCGGTCGTACATGAACATTCTCGGACGCCAATTCGTTCATTACTTCATTGACGATGTTGCAAGTATTGGTTCTGCCGTAGGAAAAGAAAACAGCAGGAACGCGCTCAATCTCGCGAGACGGCAGCGTATGGCAGACAGTATCGCGGCCGGCCGACTGAAATACGCATTCACGGACAACAACGGAGATGTGATTGGGCAAAGTTTACAGGCGGTTCTTTCTGAGGGCGGTATAAACGACAAGAATGCAAGGGACTTCGACGCATACCTTGTCGCACGGGTCGCTCTGGATCGTCTGGAAACAAACCAAAACGATAAATCCGTAAAAACGCTTGTGTATGCAGATAAGTCGCTAGGTTCCATGAGCGCACTTGTGGATGCAATCGAGGAATACGAACGGTTGAATCCGACGTTCCACGACGCGGCAGAGGGTGTATATGAGTACAAGAACAATCTTCTCCGTATCGCAGTAGAGTCCGGTATCATCAAAGAAGAACTTGCCGAACATCTTAAGAGTACATTCCCGCACTACGTTCCCCTGTACCGCGTTATGGACCGCGATAAGCCGTCCTATTCGGGCAGAGGAAAGAAAACACCACACTCTCCTATCGCGAGATTCAAAGGTTCCGGCAGAGATGTATATTCCCCTATCGAAAACCTCATTGTGCAGACCGTAAACTTCACGAAAGCGATTCAGCAGAACGAAGCGCGGAAAGCACTGTTTGACGTTGTCGATCAAAAAGAGGATATGGGTCTCTGGGCGGAAAAAGTACCGGAATCGAAAGTGTTTGACATGATCCCAACGACAGATGTTTCCGATAAGATCAAAGCGTTCCTCACAAACGATGATCTGTATACAGAGAATCTAAGCGATGAACAGCTTGGCGAACTGTACGAAGACATTATGTCGTATGTGGGTCAGTATACAGGCACGTGGAAACGCAAGCAGAACCAAGGGGATACCGTTGTCAGCGTCATGAGAAACGGATCGCCGCACTACTACGAAATCCACGACGAGGTACTGCTGCAAGATTTGGAAGCACTCGCCCCGAAACAGAGGAATGTTGTGGTAAATGCGTTTGCCGTCGTGACAAGAACGATGTCAACGTTGACAACAACGGTAAGTCCGCGTTTCAATCTGTTCACCAACCCGATCCGCGATGCTGTGAACGGATATATCTTCTCAAAGACAACCGCAAACCCTGTGAAGTACGCTACGGACCTTGCCAGTGCGTTCTTCGACGCAATCAGAGAATCAGACGATTTCAAGCTGTATTTGGCACGTGGAGGTGGATACACAGGTTCCGTTACATCGAACATGAATGTAATGAGAAATATGCATCAGCACCTTATACAGCGCACAGGTTTCCATCCGATTGCGTGGTTCTCCGATTTTTTACCTGATGTGTCTAATGCGATTGAATCCGCCCCGAGATATGCCGAATACAAGAGAAGCCTTGCAAAAGGCGAATCCAATGTGGAAGCCATTCAAAAGGCAAATGAAATCACGGTGGACTTCAAGCAGGGTGGCAGCGCGACAAAGTACACAAACAACTTTGTAATGTTCTTCAATGCACAGATCACATCCATCATACAGAACTTCAAACGCCTAAAAGATAAGAAAACTCTTGCAAAGTGGCTAGCGGCAAACCTCTTGGCGGCGGCATCTTGGGCGGTTCTTGGCAATCTCATCTATGACGCACTGGGCATTGACAAGGAAGAAGCGGATGACGCATACGCACAAATGTCTCCGTATAATAAGTTTTCCAATGAAATTCTGTATATTGGCGACGGTCAGTTTATCAGAATTCCAAAAGATACATCCACGATGATTCTGAATACACTTGCAAAAGCCATGTGGGAAAAAGAGGTGCTTGGGAATGAAAATGCGTTCAGAGGAATGTCCGGATATTTGTTAGATACGTTCCTTCCTTTTTGGGGCGCGTGGAATGATATTTCCATATTCGGAACGGCGTTCGACCTCAAGGAGAACAAAACCTTTACAGGTGCGCCTATCGTTCCTACTGCATATCAAAAGCAAAACCCGGAAATGCAGTACAACGAAAAGACATCCGCATTCTCTATCCGTCTCGGTTCATGGCTCGGTCTGTCCCCTATGCAAATCGATTATGTGATCGATGATACAATGGGATACATCGGAGACCTGTACTTGAATCTCACGAAACAAGGCGGTCCCGACTGGAAGAGCGTTTTCGATGTGCAGAAGACAAGCGAAAAGTCGATTCTGAAAGGTTTACCCGTCCCCGGTGTTTCTCTACGAGACAGCGTGTACTCCACTGACATTGTCAATGTATTCTACGACACGAAGGATAAGTACAACAAGGCGGAAAGCGGATACAAAGCCGGTGGAGAAAAGTATACTTTCTACGATACATACGGCTCGTATAAGTATAACAAAATCGCGGATGTATACACAAAGGTCAACAAGCAGATCAAGGCCACTTCCGATGAGGCTCTTAAAAGAGACCTCCGTGCGGAATTGAATGCCATTCTGAATAGCGTCAACAACACCGAGAAAACAAAACTCGATGAACGCATTGCAGAGTTGGCGCAGCAAGCGGGGTGTTCCGCTAGCGATATTGCGCCGTACATTACCATTCCGGAGGATGTAAAGACAAAGAACGCAAACGGCGAAAAGGTCACGTATGTTCTCAGCGGATACAACATGATCGACTATTTCAATGCTTCTCAGGTTATGCTCCCTCTGTATTGCGAAAACATCATGAATGCAGACGCAACACCGGAAGAAAAAGCCGATGCTTTGAAGAAGCTGAAAAAAGAGGTAAAGAAATATCTCGATGAGCAATTCGCGGAATACATGAGCGGCAGATAACAAAAAGAGCAGGGTCAATTCCCTGCTCTTTCTCTATCATGCAATCTTCAGCAAAAACCGCAGTACGATACGAAGCGCGTTCTCGCTTTCCAGACGCTCTATAATTTCCTCTATGGTGTGCAGCAGTTCTTCCCTTCCCATCACGCACGACGCTTTCTGCTGCGGACAATGGCGTTCGTAGACTTGTATATGTAATCGAGCGTTTCTCCGTTACTCGACATGACCATGTCAATAATTCTGCGTTTTTTCTCTCTTTCCTCCGGTTTTGAAAGGTAAAAACCGATCTTAATCCGTGCAAGCGTAACATTTGCTCCCATTTTTTCTACTCCCCACTTTCTGTATTTTTTGCAAAATATATTGATTATCTCAATCCGATATGGTAAACTATGGTAAGGCGTAGCGTAAATATATGATACGCTCCGCCGATAGACAATCGTTGCACATGCTCCCGCTACGACGCTGTGCGGCGATATGAAAACCGGCGGAGTTGTATCCTTGTTTGGATTCTCTTGACTATAGGATACCACTTTTGCCATGAGAATACTACTCCTATTTTTGGAATTTCCATTATAAATTTGGAATTTTATTCTCATTTTTAAGAAAGGGGTGTTAATTTTGGACGAATTACAGTGGACAAGTGAGAATTTCAGAATGATTTCGGAGAACGCCATCTCAAAAGGAATCTACTCCGGCAGGTCATTGTCAATCGCTGCCGGCGTTCCGGAGAATATGCTGTCAAGGCTCAAAACAGACGCCAAGAACCCATCACTGTTCCCTGTCGTAGCGATTTGCAAAGCGTCAGGAACGTCTCTGGACGATATGTACGACATTATCCCGCGTCACAGAGAAGCGGCAGAAACAATTTCACTCGACACGACAGTGATGGTGCAGGAAGAAAAACTGCGTTCCGCAAAAGACCTATATCTCAACCAAGAAAGGATCATCAGACACCAAGAGAATCGCATAAAACACCTGATAGCCGCCATTATCGTTCTCGGCTGTCTGCTTTTTCTCTCTATGGTGTATGCGATTATCATGGATCAGATGGTACCGCACGCCGGAATATTCCAGTACACTATATCAGAAACCCAATAAACGAAAATAGCTGCACACCGTCACGCCACGGGATGCAGCTATTTTCGACAAATCGAAAGGAGATTTCTATGAAACCAAGCACACAGAGCACGAGAACCTGGTAAACTCGTTCTCTATAAGTATTATAGCACACTTGACAACACTTGTCAAGCACAATGTTTTCTTGTGTTGTCAACACTTGTCAACGTTTTTTCTTTGAGAACAAGGACATAAATCCTTTCTTGTGTTGCTGTTGTTGCTGCTCTCCGTTGTTGTCAAGATTGTAAAGCACATCCACAACACTTCCCTGCTTTTCCGCTTCCAGAATGTTCTTGTGCTCCTCAATATAGTTCCTTTGTTGCAGAGCCGCAATCGCGTTTTGACTGATTTCCTGCTCCTTTTGCACCAGCTCTGTTAGCTTCTGCGTCAGCTCCCTTATGGTTGCGTCCTTCTCTGCGATCCTTGCTTCCATTGTTGCCAACTGTTCGTTTTTGCTTGTCAATTCCTCGCGCAGCATGGCAACAATATCCCGCAAAGTGCTGTCCATTTCATTTTCGGCAATTGCCTTATTTCCGTTTTCAGCGTTTGCCTTATTTGCATCATCGCTGTCAACGTTTTCAACACTTTCGCTCAACGCGTTGCCAACGCTTTCTTCAACATTGCCAACGTTTTTAACGCGCATATTGCCAACATTGTCAACGATAATCTCCATGTCATACAGGCACGCCGCGTCCGTGTTTACCGTTTTCGGCTTTGTATCGCGCAGATACTCATCCATGCCTTTCTTTGTGCGTACGGCTTGCGTAGATACGCCCACAAGCCTTGCAAACTCCGATATAGGTATATATACTCCATTCATTCTTTATCCCTCCAGAACGCAATCTCGCTCGGCTGTTGACGTTTCGATAAGTTCATAGTCCTTGTTGTCAATGGTAAAGCGTATTCTTGCAATTGTTTTCCCGCAGCGTACCGGGACCGCGTCCACGAAAATATCCGTGAATCGGTTGATCTCGTCGACGGCAGGGCAGAGTACACGCTTCTTAAAGTCATTGTACATATCGTATCCCACGACCTGCAACAGTTCTCTCAATTCCTCCACAGACGGTTCATACACGCCGAGATACAGATAGCTTTTCAAAAGCTCATACAGACGTATCGCGTATTTGGAGCGCATGGCAAGCACGAAATCCAATTGATACGACGTATAGTTTTGTTTCAGATACAGCAGGAACGGCTTCAAGTCGTTGTCGAAACCGACCACCACTTTCTTTGGGATGGTGTGTTCCACTTCCTCTTTGGTCATTCCAGCTGTTTCGGGGAAGTACACGCTGTTCAGCCACCTGTGAATCCCCCATCCCTTGCCAAAATCCGCCCAGAATGAATTGTCGGACAGCTTCTTGAGAATGGCCCCGAAGTCGCGGAACGTTTTTGCTTGCTTCTGTATGCCGCATACCTCGCACAGATTTTCAAGATTGATTTCGTATCCGGACAGTTCGTTATCCTCCGGTTTGATTTTGCTGATGAGATACAGGAGAAGTTTTTGTTCTTGCGCTGACAAGTCGTATTTTGTTTTCCGCACAAGGTCGTTGTGCTTGACCACAAGCGTTTCCCGTTCCTGCTTGACATCTTCTTTCTTCATGAGATTCCTCCGATGAGTTTTCAACAGACATTTACCAATACTAAATGTCCGTATGAACGCCGTTTTGCAATACCATTTGTCCGTATGAGCGATACCAAATGTCCGTATAATCGATACCATTTGTCCGTATGAACGCGCTTTCTTCCTATTATATAAAAATAAGTATTAAGTATCTATAAATATTTATAACGCGCGTGTGCGCGCGAGACAAATAGATTCAATTGATAGTCCGGTTGATTGGTTGATATTCCGGTTGATGTTCACGGCGCAGTTGATCTACCAACAGAACGATACCATTTGTCCGCATTTATTCTTCTGCAAATCGTCCCTCATGGTTTTCGTATTCCTTGACAAGTCTATAATACAGACTCCTGCCAATTCCCATCTCACGGCATACGGATGTAATGCTTCTCTTGTCATTGCAAATGTCCGCGTATAGGCGTAGGAATTTGTCTGTATTCACTTTTGTGAAAGGTCTGCCGCCATACACCCCACGCGCTTTCGCGGCTTCTATACCGGATCGTTGACGTTCCTTGATGTTCTGGTACTCACGGTCCGCGACGTAGGATAAGAGCAGTATCACCATATCGTTCACAAGTTCTCCCATCGCTCCATCCCCACCGGGGAGCGGCATGTCGAGTACCTTAATGTGTACGCCTTTGTCTTTGGTCAGCAGTTTCCATTGTTCCACGTTCTCGCGGTAGTTTCTGCCGAGCCGGTCAAGGGAAGACACAACCACGGTATCTCCCGGACGGAGCAGGGAAAGGAGCCTTTTGTATTCCGGCCTTTCATAGTTCCGGCCTGTGGCGAAGTCTATGAAAATATTCTCGTCCTGTATACCGAGTGCTTTCATTTCTGCGATTTGTCGTTCCGGATTCTGATCGGTGGTAGAAACACGGACATACGCAAATTCATAAGATGGCATGGATTCACCTCCAATAGAATTATTATAGCATTGTTTTCTATGGGTTGTCAATCCATAACAAAACAAAAATGTGCCGTATGGGTTGGTTACGGCACATTTATTTTGTTTTCGTCACTGGGCTTGCGAAACGTGTACTCTAATCGGACAGTTTTTCAGGCTCTTTATAGCCGTTGAAAAGAACGGTCTGGTTTTCCAGGGTCTCTTTCATGACTTCTTGGAATGTTTTCTCTCCGAGAATCTTCACGGTAGAACATATACGAGCGACCTGTTCCATTTCCGCATATGTCAGACTGTCTATGTCAATGTCGCGCAGTACATCCATGAACTTGTCATAGATCTCTCTCACGTTCTTCAACCTCCTCATGCTTGATTCATCTGTTCCAGGCAACGTCTGAGGGCTTCACGTTCCTTCTCGTTCGTCGCGTTCTCATACATGACCTGTAACCGCTCCATCGTCTCTTCCGCGCTGTCAGAGCGACTGTAGCCACTTCTGCGCTGACTGTGACCGCCGTCTTCTCCGTCACGGCTGTAATGACCGCGCACAAAATGTCTGCCGTAGCTGTTTCCGCGACCGTATGCGCCGCGCATATCCGCTTCCCACTCGCCGCCGCGACTGTATTCCATATCGCGGTTGTAGCCGCCGTCTTCCAGAATTTCGATCTTGTACGTGTTCTTGATCGTGTCTGTCAGTTTGTGGATTACATCAAGGTCTCCTGTGTTCAGCTCACCCTTTTCTGCAAACTCATCCAGTTCGCGGCACAAGGTATTTCTGAGGGATTCGTAATTCTTCATATGTCCTCCTTACGCTTCTCGCGTGATTATCATGTTGGCGTTCTGTACGTTGATAGGAACAGCGTTCACGTTCTTGACAGAGACCGTGACGCAGCACCCACGCGGAACATCAACAAACGTGTCCATAGATACGTTAAAGTATTCGTTCACTGCGGCAGGCGTTACCGTTGCCGTGCTTGCAGGCAGTGCTTCACCGGAAATGGCAAGCGCAAGAGAGATCGATCCTGCTGTGCCGCCTGTAGGGACCGCGATATTGCCGCCAAAGCTGACGCGGTATCTGGCGCGGCACTGATTCGTGATTCCGCGCAGTGTGGCAATCCCGGACCCCTCTCTGTGAAATACATTGCCTGTCGTACACTTCACCGGAGTTTCCGTGAACACTACGTTCTGACCGGCAGTGACTTCCTGTGTGGAAATAGCTGTAAATTCTGGCATTATAAACCTCCTAAAAGTAATAGCGGCAGAGCAATCGCCCCGCCGCGTATCGCACAATCGGCGTAGCCGAACATCCTCATATACAAAACAGGGAAGGTGCAGGTTTTATTCCGTTTTTAACCGCAGCATCCGTTGAACGTCACTGTGGGATTCCCATAGCAACAATTCGGGTTTGGAACGATGTAGGACGGGGAAGGGCAGGGCTTGAGCTGACCAACGATGTACGCGTTCTGCGCTGCCTGAGAAGCCGCGAGCTGAGCCGCGAACAGCTGCTGATTCTGTTCCGCAATCTTGGCATCCTTGGCTTCCATGCGCTGTGCGGTAAGCGCGTCAAGAATCGCTCTTGCGTTTGCGTTCTGGTTTTCGAGAACGTCTCTGGTCGTGTTCTGAATCGTGTTGCGCGTGTCGCAAGCCTGGGTAGCGAGATTGTAGTTTACACCCTGGATTGCTTCTCTTGTATCGCAGCAACAGTTGGCCTGCTGCATCTGCATGTTGTTCAGCTGCTGCATGAGTGCCGCCTGCTGATTGCAGCGGGACAGTTCCGCGTTCATGAAACCGTTGCTCATGTTCTGGTTTACGCCAGAGAAGCCATTGAGCAGGGTGGTATTCATCGCATAGAACCCATCGCACAAACCGCTCTGCGCAAGATCGGCTTTCCTTTCGAGCGTAGATGCCGCGCTGTCAATCTGTCTCTGAATGGTTGCAAAATCGCTTGCAAGAACGTAATTGTCCGCAGCACCAGACGCTCCACGACCACCAAACATGTTTCCGCCAAAGCCGCAGAAAAGGAACAACACGATGATCCAAAGCCATCCGTTATCCATCCAGCCGCCGTTGTTCCGGTTGTTGCCGCTCACCGCAGCAATATCAGCCGGAGAAAGATCTGTACCTACCATTTTTTCTGTACCTCCTGTTTTGTTTTGTATATATACACTCCCTTTCGGGTAATGCTCCCTATTTCAGAAAAGAACCAAACTGCGATAGAATCGTCTGTGCCTGCTGCACAAGAGAATTGCACTGATCCTGCGTCATTCTGCCGCTGTTGAGTAATTCCTGCACCTTCTGCTGTGGATCGCCTTGAAACTGATTCTTGAATTTCATGAGCTGCTGCAGCATAGGATTCATACCGCCGTTCTGATTTCCGCCGAGTGCTTCAAATAACGGATTAGCCATTTTCTACTTCCTCCGATTCTTTCTTTTTCGTTTTCTTCGCGCCGTACTCGTCTACACGCGCCACCAGAGCGGCAAACTCTTCTCTCGTTACGTATTCCTGTGCCGGAACGTTCATCGCGTTCTGCGGCATTCTGGCGGCTTGTGAGCGTTCCGTGTAATCAACGATCCGCATAGACGGCATTCCGGATTCATCTACATGCTTGATATAGATAGTCGGCTGTTCGCTGTCCCAGAGCGTCACAGTGGCTCCATTCGCTACAGGGTGAGATTTTGCAGCGGCTTCTCCCTGTACCCATAAGATTCCCACGCCCTGCTGTTGCGTTTGTTGTGGCTGCTGCATCATGGGGTTCTGCCTAAGCTGTGCCAACTGATCCGGCATCGGCTGTGCATAATACGGCGCATACGCCTGATAGGGTTGGTTGGGGTATCCGTACATTTGTTATCTCCTTTTCTCCCAGTAATACATGGGTATCTTGTCTCCACTGTCCCACGAATCGTACCAGTCACCGTCATGTACACACACGACGTGTCCGGTCAGCGCAAGGATATAGGTTCCTCGCGGATGTTCTCTCGCGAAATCAGATACGTTATAGCATTCAGGGCATTCGTTCGGTACAATCTCACGCATGAATCCGTTGTTTCGCAGATACGCGCCCCACACGCAGTTGGCAGACGGCATATCACACATGGAATATCCGGTAAGGCATACTCCGGTGTATACGTCTTCCCACGACTTGCCTGTGGCTTTAGAGATCGCACGTATCACGCAGTCGCCCACGCTCTTTCCGTCTGGATTCGGGTTATACTTCACATACGCCATACGCACCTCACAAAAAAAGCACTCTCTCGTTCTGATACCATTGTAGCATCATACGAGAGAGTGCTTTGTCAGTGTTTTAGCACCGTTTTGTCATTCTTTTTCAGAGTATAAACTGCATGATTTTGCGGGAGGCTGAGGTGTGCGCTTTTGCCGTTGTGCTATAACTGTAGCCTATTCTATCGGCTATCACTTGCAGGTCGGCAATCATTTCCACATACCTCATCGTCATAATGCGTTCTTCTACCTTCGTCAGCGCGGCACGCCGAATGATCGATCGTATCTTTTCTCGGTCACCAATCCCGCGTAAAATCCGTTGGCAGGCGACATCATATCGCGGCACATCTTCGCCCCCTTATTCCTCCTTCTTTGCGTCGCCGGATTCTTCTTTTTCCGGCTGCTTGTCCTGGTAGAACTGCCGTGCCGCGTCCACCTTGGCTTCGCCGAAGATGTATGCAACAACGCTTGCCGCCATCGTCACAAGTCCCGCGACCTGCGCGTAGTCGTTTTCCGTGATCCCGAACACGGACGCAAGCCCTGCGACAATGCCCACCAATGCCGCCCACAGTTTACGGCTCGTCAGTTTCTGCTTCCAGTTGATTTTCTGTTTCTCCATGTGTTTCCTCCGTTAAATAATCGTATTCCGGGATATACTTTGCCTTGATTTTTTCCCTGTTTTCGAATGCCGACTTCGCAAGATACCCGGCGATCCCGCATCCCATCGGCGCGCCTATGTACGTCAGCAGTCCATCGAGCGATACCGCGTCCGGCGCTCGGATCATCTGCCAGATAATCACCGCCATGCCAAACGCGATTCCGACAAACCACGCTACAATCATGGCTGTCACCACGCGCTTGCTGTACTGCTTGATTTTTCGCATTGCTTTTTCATCCTCCGGTAACCTTATCTACCTGCGGTAACCTTATCTACCTCCGGTAACCTTATCCACTGTTTTGCCACTGTTTTTCGCATCGTTGTTCCAAGTGTTCCAAGTTTGTTCCAAGTTTGTCCAAGTCAGCCGCAAGTTTGACGCAAGTTTGACGCAAGTTAGTCGCAAGTTAACTCGTTTAGTACGTTAAGTAGTTGTTGACCCGCCTGTTGCCCGTAGTCGCGTACTTGCCCGTGCCCGTCTTGCGGACGTAGCTGCCGCCGCCGTCCAAGCAGATTATATCGTCAAACCTTTCGCCGCGGATTCTTTTCCAAAACTCCATTCCGTAGATGTAGTTGCGCGTCGCCGTTTTCCCGGAGATCACCCAGATTTTGCCGTCGCGCACGGCGAGCCAATTTCGGTATGTGGCATACATACAGCTCTCGTCCCACCCTTGCGATTTGACATAGTTGTAGTAGTCTACATCATCGCCGCCGCGGACCGTAGGCACACCGGAGATCGCATAGATGGCATCAGACGGCGGTTCGGCTAAGTCTGCCACATACACCCTGCCGGAGGACGTTTTGACAAGCGTGGATACCTTTTTGCCGTGAAACTGCGTGCTTGCGTTATCTCCGCATCCGTACCGCAGTTTTCCGCCGCGGACATATGGCTTGATATACTTCTCCGCGTCGGGTTCGATCCTGCCTATGTCGCACACCAGATTTGCCACAGGGAGCGTAAACGTCCCGAGCTCACCCTTGTATGCGCCGAAAAAGCCGCCGTTGATATAGCGATCCTCGCTGATATTCTTCTTTCCCGCGTCGTGGTATTCGATCCCGAAATCATCCGCGCGGCAGATCGTCAATCCGTTTACGGTATAGTTCGTTCGCTCCTGCGTTTTTGCTTCGCGAACCGCTCCAACGATATTTTTTATACCGAGTATCGCGGTAGGATCGATGGATTTTCCGTTTTCGCGTACCTCAAAGTGCAGGTGGGAGCCGGTGGATTTGCCCGTCGATCCCTCAACGCCGAGCGCGTCTCCGACCGACACCTTATCCCCGCGCGACACAAGGCGTTGGGACAGGTGGCAGTAGTAGTACAGCCGCCCATCCTCGCCGTCTATTCGGACATAATTGCCCCACTCCGATGTGCGGTTTGTGTGATCCGTGATGATGGTGGACTGTCCCACCACGCCGCCGACCACGGCGCGTACCGTTTTGTCCGTGCCCACAAGGTCGATCCCCTTGTGATACACACGTTTGCCGTTTAACGTGCGCCATCCGAACGGGGACGATACGCGCACCTCGCCTTTATATGGCAGTTGCATTTTTGCACCTCCTACTCCTTTTTCTCTAGCTCATCCGGCAGTGCCATGATAAAATCATGCTTGTCCGTTGCGATGTCGTTGCCGCCGAGCGCGTGGTAAGCGTTATACGCACGGTTTTCGGCTTCCTTGGCGTAGTTCGGGCAGTATCCCTTGCGCGAATATTCTTTGTAGTTTCGCAGGATTTCGCCGCGAAGAAGGCACTGCACACCCTCTGCAGATTTTGCCACTCTTTCTTCCAGTGCCGTCACTCTCTGCTGCTTCATCCGCCACCATGTGGCACAAGCCGACAGCACCGATCCGCACACAAGCGGGACTGCCCAGTTTAGGATTCGTTCGATCATATGTCCTCCGTTGGTTTATTATTTTTTATTCTCTTACCCCGTATAGTTCGAAATGGCATCCGGGGAAGATGAGCATTTGCGCTATCCAAGATATTCGTTTGTCAAGCAGTGGCTTTTGCAATGGTAACTGTTTAGTGTGTCTGCGGTGATTGTGATGTTCATCGCTTACACCTCACATAAAATCGCTACCTCGACGTGCGTGCCCACCGGGAAATGGTTGGTATTGCCGTTCAGCATCGCCGTAACCCCATCGAGCGCGTATCCGTCTATTTTGTACGTTGCAAGCTGCATATTTACATTTCCCGTGCAGGTCATAGCAGAGCTGCCGCCGTAAAAAGCGAACACGTTGTCTCTCGCTATTGTTTTCCATCCTGCGATTGATCCAATCGTACGAATTAAGGTATCTTTTTTTGTCGCTGACGGATATACCCACGGCGCGCCATTGTTGTCCGTCTGTGTCGCGTCGGCAGGCGTGGATATAATGAGCGTTAAGCCGATTGGATTGTAATCCGCTATAGATTTACCATCTGTGTCTGTGCTGATTATAAGTTCTCTCTTTGTTTCAGTCAGATCAGATGAGTGGACAGTGACCCATTTTAGAGCCTTTTGAGATGGCATATCCACTGCTTCCGTCTCCGTGATTTTGCCGGATTCGTCAACTGCTTTGACTTTGACGATTTGTCCGACTTGGGCAGTGGTGGGAGCGAAAAGCGGCGATAGTACTTTTTTTACAGTAAGTTCTCTATACCTTCTATCATAGCTAACATCATACGAGTTACCATCCAATGCTAACAACCTATACCCTGTTGTTACACTCGACTTACCGTATTTATAATACATCAATCCTCCGCCACCGGGGGCATAATCGTCATGGACGCACATTAAGAAGGCTTGCTCATCAAGGAAATAATCTGTAATATTGTCCCAACCGACTTCTGGTACCGTGTTACTCCACATTACATTTACGCCAGTTCCATAGTCGCTTATTGTACACTTGTTGTAACCATTCATATTGGCAAAACCAATAAACACAAAATAACTATCACCCGACATGTTTAGCGGAATAATTACATTGTCATATATTAAGGCAAAAACGCGCAATCCGGCTCTGTATGCATCGTATATTTCTAAAATTGTTTTAGAAGATGTCCATATGCCATTTTTTTGAATAACATCTACAACAAAATCATTATTAGATACGTTTTTTTCTGTTTTCCACTTCACCGGCTTCCCCTCCGCGTCCACTTCCTCCACAGTCAGTACTTCCCCAACTTTCGCCACCTGCGGCGCGTCGATTTTCTTCTCAATCGCATCCCCCGCCGCTTTCGCATCCGCAGCCTGTCCCGACTTGGTCAGCGTCGCGTCCACGTCCACCGATCCGCCGGACACCGCCGCCCATGTGTATCCGCCGTCCACCGCCGTGCAGATGTACAGCCGCTGCGTATCCTCGTCGCGGTATAACTGATTCATCGCGCCCTGCGTTGCCGACGTGGGCGCGCCCTTGCCGGAGATGGTGGACACACCGCCACCCGCGTCCTGTACCACCACAGGAAGCGGATACCACTGTCCGTTCTCGCCGCGATATTTGAGTTTCCCGATATTTTGTAATGTTGCCATGCTTCCTCCTTAAGTTACGATGAATGTTCTGTATGTGTCATAGCACAAATACGTTCCTTTTACAAACACAGAAAACCCAAATGAATCATCGTTCTTGAATATAACAAGGGGATGAGTGCCGCCGCCTATTTCCGTTTCTACGGTAGAAAGAGAACTGCTTGTACGTATATAGCACGTCTTATTCGTTACGTCAAAATTGATTGCTTCCACACTGTCCGGATTGCTTGCATTGGAAGAATCATACGTTCCGTTTGTTGACGTAGCCATGCACATGACATATTTCGCCGATGTTGGTATCGACAAATACGCGATACGGTGATAATCAAAGGAACTGTCAAGAGTGCTGTTCCACGTCCTGCTTGACGTGATGGAGATGACATTTCCTCCATCTCCCGTATACGACCCAGCCACACCAAAAATGGATATGCCGCTCTTGATGTTTTCCGGGACGAGATTGTTGTCTCCCTTGATTACAACGTCCCCGGTGCAGTATTTCCCGGTGAGAGATACCGTTTTCGATGCTTTTGTTGGGGTATATTCCCCGCCTAAATATCTGGTGATGGTATAGCTCGCAGTCTTTGTCTCGCTTGTGCTGATGTAACCGCTCGTTTTGACCTTGGAGGTCGCTGTGAACTTGCCGTTCGTTGTATTGAAATTGATGGATGGCGTATCAAGCGCACCCGCGGATGTAGATACGTTCACGGAAACCTTTCCGGAACCATTGTGGAATCCCGCGGGAATCGGAACGTCGCCGTTGCTCGTCGTGGTTCTTGACCATGCGCCATTGTTGGTCATGCTTCCGTTGACCGCGTTGCCGGAGGAATCCGCGCCTATTTTCCTCGCCAGAATGTCCGAAGCGGTAGCGGTAATGAACGATAAATCAGTGCTGCCAGACCCGCCGCCGGAGCCGGTGCCGCGATTGGGAAGGTTCTGCGCTTTGGTTTTCAGCGCGTTCAACAGTGTTGTGTTATCTGTTATCGGTATGTTTGCCATTGTTCCTCCTTATACACAGAACGCGAATGCGACCGAATTGCTGTATGTAGCGTACGTGCCGGTGGTTATACCTCCAGCTTCGTTAACAATGTCAAATGCAGCCTTTGCCGCTTGTGTATTATAATCGGCCGTTCTGGTCCAGTAACTCCGTAACCTGTCGTTGGGATCCATTTTCTTCGCGCTGTTGTTTTGGAAATACGTATACAAGGTTCCGTCTGTCATAGCTTGATTCTTTTCACATTCCGCAGAGGAAAGCACGAACAGCTTGTCGCTCACGGTGGTATATGAAATAGAATTGCTTGATCTGACGCGACAGATCTTGTTGACGGGCACGATAACAGGCGTAAGATCGCTATTCATTGAGTTCAAAATGGTATTGTTTAGTCTTGACCGTAGCACGGTTGTTTCCCAACTCGACGTTGACGAATTCATATCGTACATTTTGTGCGTTTCGTAGAGCACGCGAACGGTCTGCAAGGTGATTCCTGCCTTGTTCCTGCCGTAGCTCGCCGCGTCCGTAGGCTCGTCGTGGTCGAATCCGATAATCATCACGGGATATACTGTCCCGTTCACTCTAATGGATGTAGTGTCGCCCACAGCCCAGTATTCGCTTGCCTTTCCCGCCTTGCATACGGTCGATATGTCTTGCCACGTCATGAGAGATAAGGCTTTCTTTTCGGGCAATGGTAAATCCGGTACTTTCTCGAACACAACAGTTCCGTTCAGGATCAGCTTTTCCAAATCGTATGTGTTCGCGCCGTTGACGTATTCGACCGTCTTGACACCCGTGTATGTTTGACCGTGGATCGTTATATCAGCCATTACGACACCTCCGTGATGGTCAGCGTTTTCGTGCTTGCGTCATAGGAGATGGTCGGATAGGCACTCGCCTTGCTGTCTACAATGGATGTGATTTCCTGTATGAGCGTTTTTTGTGAAGAAACTGCATTTTTGATGTTGTCGTTCAGAGAAACCATCCCGCTACCGCTGTGATACCCTTTTGGGATGGCGATGGAATTGTTTTCAATGCCGTTCAGCGTCAGGTTTGTCGTACCCTTATTCGGCATGGTTCCCGTCACGACAGCACCGCTTGCGTCTACAATCTTCTTCCCCTGTAGCACATCCCCCGCCACAGCGGTCACGGAGGACGTATCCACGCCGGACTGCACTGTGTCTATAGCGGCCGGAAGAGCGGTATAGGTTGCCGCGGCAGTGCCGTTCTTGCTCGTGATTTTCTCATTGCATTGCGTGAGAATCGTATTGAGAGAGTTAAACCATGTCAGTACCCTTTCCGCGATAGTCATATTATCCTCCTATGAGCGTTTCCATTTGAGACGCAACTGTGTTGAAGTCTCCCATCACGCTCAATACGTGATCATACACTGCTTTTCCGGATACAGCGTTCGTCCCAGTAGGCGTAACCGTCCCATCTATCATAATACCCGCCGCAGTGCCGTCCGCACCGTTCCGTACGGGAAACGTAGATGTAGTGGTGTCTGAATACGTAATGGTGTACGTATCTACTGTTCCTGCCGCGCCGTTTCCGCTTGTGCGTACGATGGACACAATTCCTCTGCCGTCTGCGCCTTTCGCACCTGTCGCTCCCGTATCTCCCTTTGCGCCCGCCGCACCGTCCTTACCGTGGTACACGGGAAACGTAGAGGTGGTAGTATCGGAATATGTAATGGTGTAGGTATCCGTAGACCCGGCAGCCCCGTTTCCGGAAGTGCGGATGATACTCACGATACCGCGCCCATCGTCGCCCTTGATACCGTTGATTGCGCCGATGTTCTTCCATTCTGTTCCGGACCAGACATACACGTCATACGGAGAAGCTGTGCCGACAAAGTACGCTTCACCCGGATTTGCGGTCGCCGGAAGGTCGCTTGCGCTGTTCTTGAATCCGAGCGGTTTGAATCCCGCGCCGTCTTTGCCGTTGTATACCGTGAAAGCGGACGTGGTTTTGTCGGAATAAGCAATGGTATAGATGTCCGTGGACCCGGCAGCCCCGTTTCCGGAAGTGCGTGTGATAGACACAATCCCCCTACCATCCAAAATGTGCAAATCTTCACCGGAAGGGAACAGTGCTACCTCTGCATCCGCGGGAATATCCGATTCCGTTTCGCCGTCTGCCAAAACATATACGCCGCTTCCGCCGCGTTCACCGGAATCACCCTTTGCGCCGCGCGGAATACCAAACACAAGACGCGCATTTGTGTCCGTTCCCTCATTCGAGACGGAAGCGTCAGAACCGCTCGGAAGCGTGACGGTTCTCGATACCGCAACAGTAGCCGCTTCTCCATCTGCTCCATCAAATGCACCGGAATCCTTTGCGGCTTGCAGAGCGTTTGTAATATCATCCTGCATCTGTGAACGCAGCTGTTCGTAGACATTCGGTGTTTCCGGGATGGAATTCTCGCCCTTGCGCACAATAGTGTTCGGAATCTCCATTTCGCAAGGAAGCGTATATTTGCGCTTTTTGAGGACATTGTTCTCAACGGCATATCCGCTGATAACCAGCTTTCCCACGCCGGACTGCTTGTACATCTCCGGGGGAACAATAACCTCTCCGCTTGCAAGCATTTCCACCGGGGAGCCATACACCGGATAGAACGTTGCCTTGGTGAGTAATCCCTCCCACCCATCGGAGAACGTGAACGACAGGCGGTCAACGCCGACAGAACCGTTTGTGCCGAGCCTTACGTGGGACGGTTCTACGGTGGTGTCGTTAATTATCAGATCCTGCGTCATGCGCATCCTCCTTGTTGATCTCCGCTTTGATCTGGTTCAGCGTTTCCCAGATGGACACCTTGCGGTAGCTATCGTCAATGCTGACCGTTGTCATGTGGTTAAGCCAATCCGCGCACTTGAAAAGAAGCTGTTCTACCAATTCCTTGTTCATGATTGTACCTCCTGTGTGACGGAAGAATTGCCGCTTATAGGGCATATATTCTTCCCGTTGTAGTATATCCCGTCCGTACAGAATACATAGTCGTACTTTGATGCGCTTGCCGCGCTTATTGCGGTGGAGTACGGCATGTTTGCTGTTACTCTCGTGTTATAATGGGCGTTTACTGTTGTATACGTAGCGGAATACACATACACAGATGTGTTTGCGTCAAGCGATATTCCTCCTGCGGAATACAGATATATCGCAGGATAATAATCTTCACCGCCAACTGTAATAGACTTTGTCATAAGCCTTACTCTGTATCGCGCATCGTTTTCCGCACCAGAACCGAGATCTCCGCCATCCATATACGCAAATACCTGTTCCGTTGGTGTTTTCATGACAAACGACAATCTGCTCGTCCCGTTCTTGTTTCCTTGTTCGGTCACAAGTCTTATTCTATTCCCGGACACAAGTGTAGACCCGCTATCCGATAAATCCGCAGCCGTGATAAATTCCGTTTCACCGGAAATCTGGATGTGGTCAGCGGAAATCTTGATGGAGCTTGCGGCATTGTTGATGGCTTCGACGATGATTCCTGCCGCAGAAGAATTCAATCCAGTACCGCCGCTGTTCACAAGCAAACTGATTCTCGCACCGTTTGCGTTTGCTTGCTGTTGTATGGATGATATAGATTCAATCGCACCATCAGCCGTTTCCGTTTTCCACGCCGTTATCTGGTCTATGGACGCTTTGTTGGCGTTTGCCGTCTGCCGTATCCCGGCTATGGACGAAATGGCTGCGTCTGCCGTGTTGCTTTTCCATGAAGCAAGAGAGGAAATGGAAGATTCATTCGCGGATACTCTCCCAGTGATGGACGCAATGGAATCCGTTGTATCATTCTTCCATTCGGCATATGCTTCCCATTTCGCTTCATTCGCGTCTGCATACGCCTTGAAGTACGCCATAGCTTCCGTTGTACCATTCGACCACTTCTTAAATAACGCCTGTGTGTCCTCTGAGAAATTGTCGATATCGAGGTTGTACATCATGTCGAGCTGGTCACGGTTCTTCTTGGCTATCTCATTCCGCAGCCCCTCCAATTCCTCCTGCATCCTCTTGATGCTGCCGGAATCGCCGACACCCTGCGTTTTTGCGGCGCGTTTCTCCGCATCGGGGATGGACTGTTGCAGATACGATGGCTTTTTAACTGCCTTTATACACGTCACCCCCATACGAAATCATAAGCTCCGCCGCATGAATGATAGCCTTGCCGTGTCCGCATATCCGCAGACGGTGGCAGAATGCGCCAAACCCACGCAGCATACCGCGCATTTCCTGTAGCCCGCTCTTGCTGGAATCAAGAACCTTTTTGCTTGTCGCAGCGTTGAACTTCTCACCGTCTTTGAGCAGGTATGCGGAAACACTGCTGCCGTGCCATATCTCACCGAGAAGCGTTATCTTTTTTGCACGGCGTATGTCAAGCCGCCCGCCGAACATCAAATCCGTCTCAAACCACCAGTCTCCGTAATCGTCGGGGTCAAAAGTGGTGTCCGAGGAATCGGTGTCTACCTTGTCAGCGTCAGCGGAACGTATCATCACAATATCGCCGTTTTCAAGAAGCCCGTACAAGCCGTTGTCGTTCGCGGCAAACTGTTTTACGTTGTGTGCAGGTGTGGAACCGCTCCACGTGCCGTTTCTAAGCCTGTAAAGCGTATTTCCTATCTGGGCATACAAAGTATCCTTGTATCCACCTAAGACCGCACCTGTAAAGCTCTGTAGCCCCAGGGAGGTGCTTACAAGCTTCGGAGTACCGCCGCCAAATGCATACACGCCATCAGAAGACGCAAAATACAGCACACCGTTTGCTTCTGCTATGGCATACGGATTGTCCGCACCATACGCTCCAACATCCACAATGCGGAACGGATTCTTGTTGTTGTACACGAGCTGCATGAAGTCTTTTTTGTACAGCACGACGTGATTGTCGTAGGTGTATATCCCGGTAAACTCTCCGTCAGCCTTAACGTTTGATTGACTCATGGACACCCATGCGTGAGCAGAGGACGTATCATCGGCGGTATCCAAATCCCAATTGGCATAGTCATTATAAGCGGATGCATACACAAGGTTGCTGTCCACGCCAAACACGCGAGAGCCGTACACGGATGCCATGTGTAGGTTGGGATATGTCGTGCCCAGAGTGGAAATTGGATTGCTTGCGGCGGGACGGAAATCCATCGATACGCAGTCGGGGAATATGAGCAGTTTTCGCTCAAACGTGGACGCAACGATGTTTTCCGTGTTCTTTGCCACGTTGAATTGCACCACACTCCGCTTCCGCAGATCGAGCGTGTCGTTCTTCGCATCTCCGATAACGCCTGTACGGATGTCGTTCCCGCACCGCCAGTCCACCTTGATTTTCCCGGAATCGCGGTAAATCACGATGAGGAAATCATCGAACCCGAATATCCCGATTGGTTCTGCGTAGTGCGCATACTCTGTGAATTTATGGGAAGCAGTGATTTTCGGGGGGTCTATGTCTACACCGGAGCAGTCGGAAATCTGTCCGCTGTCTATGGTATCCGTTCGGTTGATACCGCCCCACCCCCACCGCAGAATGCTGTAGCGGGATTCTGCCGACGGAAGGGAAGAACTTAGATATACAAATTCATTTGTTTTATCTGCCATACCGTTCGTTCCTCTTTGCCGCCCACACCTTCAGCGATTCGAGCTGCGTGTTGTAGTCGTTCAGCCATTTCGCGGAAAGTCCGTCCTCGTTCGCGATTTTATACGCTTCACCACGCATTTTCGCGCCAACAAGGTCGAGCCATTCCACCGGAACCATGACGTGCGATGTGGTGCTTGTCGCCGTCTTGACAGGCGGTCGCTTTCGATATACAATCACCATCTGTTCCGCGTAGATCGGAGACTGCGCGTACAGCTTGCCGCTGTAATCCGTATAGTACAGCGGTTTCTCAGGATACTGCAATGCGGCTGTTTCCCCGGACCTCTCCAATTCCAGGTAGTCCATGAACACTGCAATCACATCATCAAACGTGATGCTGTCGCACCCGACAGCCACAGGAAGATCTCTCAGCGTGACCGTTACCTCTGCCGACGAAGCCGTTACATCTTTCTTGACAACGTCGTACTCCTTGAAAACCTCGGTGTACAGGATTTGCTCCACAGACGCCAGCCACCTGTACCAGATTGCGTCCGGAATGACGATGGTAATATCCGATTCATCCTTGACGGAATCGATGAAGTTTTGCGCGGTAATGCCGGAATCGTACATATTACACCCCCATAAATCGCTTGCCGTGCACCGCCGCGCCCCATATCGTTTTATACGCATAGTCCGCTTCGGCTATGAAATCCGTCTTGCGGTCCGTATCCTTTGTGATCAGGAACAGAATGTTGTCAACGATAGCAGGGAAATACTCGTCGTACACGGATATATCGTCGTTGATCGTCAGCGGTTTCTGGTACGCGGAAGAATATACATACTTCTTGCCGTACCGGGATTCCAGTGCGCGTACAGTGCTGTCCAGGTGTCGGATAAACGCCGGTTCTCCGCAAGGATTTTCAGCCGTGATACGATCATATAATTCTTTCGTAGTCATAAAAGCAAAACGGGAGACAGGCATATTGATTTGTTCCTGTCTCCCTTCTCCTATTCAGATTTTGCTCATGTGCGGGAGGTATCAGCCCCCCGCGTTTGCGTCGCAGTCGTACAGTTCGATGCAGCCACCCGGATTGTAACAGATGAGTTCCATGTAGTTTGCAAGCAGAGCGCGGTATTCGGACGTACCCGGCTGGAGCACGAAAATGGAGCCGTTGTAGTTGCAGTAATCCCAATCGGTCTGCCGCAGTTCGAACGTAGAGGTATCCACGCCCCACATCTTCGTGGACGGCACAAACTGTTCGTTTACGATGGTGGTCAACTGATTGCCTGTCACAATATCGTAACCGACAGCACCGCCATGGAACGTGCGCTTCTCCACGATGGAGTGGTTGGAAGACCGGGAATACTTTTCGTAGGCTTCAAACGCCTTATCGCCGCACATGATGAGGTCTGCCTTTACGCCGTTGACGCGGTTCGCCCAACGGACAGCGTTCGTCAGTTTCACGTCATCGATGTCGTGACCGGCATCCATGGAGCGCGGTACAATGATCGGGTTCGCTGCCTTGTCCAGACCGTACAGCGTGCCCGTCTGCTTGAAGATGGCACCCAGACCGGTGATTTCGCGCTTGTACGAGTTCTGGACGGTCAGGAAGCCGTAGGTATTGCTGGAAGTCTGTGCGGTAGCCGCAGTCACATTCGCACTGAGGGTTACCTTTTTGTTTGTGTGATCAATGGAAACAATCTGGACTGCGGAATTGGTCGCGTCCAGAGTACCGTCCGTAGACGCCGCCGCAGAGTACTTGTATACGTCTACCGTGAGACCGACCATGAGTTTGGTGGTATCGTCCACGGTAATCGTATTGGTGGCGGACGCAGAAGCGGCAATGTTCGCCAGTACGCCGGTACCGTCACCGAACGCCATACGGCCTACATTCCACTTGGCGGCATCGTAGGAAGCCTGCACGTTGTCCATGACAGCATCGAGCATCGCGCCCGGATTGCCCCTGCCGAGACGAACGGTTTTTTCGGATACGCGCATATCGACGTATGCATCCTTGGAGGTCAGCTGAAAGTTTTCGTAAATGGGTGCGTTTGCGTTCGGCGTTGCTACGCGCTCCTGCGACATACCAAAGCCGCCGCCGATACCGATACGTGCGCCGAACCGCGCTTCATCGGCGCGGAGCTTGGTTTTCTTGATTTTCTCAAGGAACGGCGACGCGGAGATGTTCAGTTCGTTGTTGTAAAACGGCAGAACATCTTCGATGAGTACTTTCTCGATATTGATTAAATCCTGAGGTTTCTGCATATGTTTTTACTCCTTGTTTTCTATATTCATCAGTGTTCTGATGTCGTGTGATTTATCGCAAACCGAAACGCTTGAACGCTCTTTCGCGGAGTTCGTTCGCGTCTTTCGGTCTGCTTTCGGGGATAGGGCTTGCATTTGCCGTACCGGATGAGGGTGCAATGGTAGGCACTTCCGCGTTCTGCTTCTGAATCTCCGTGGCGCGTTTGGTTTCCAGAGCTTTCATTACTTCCGGAGAAGCGAGTGCTTTCTGAACCAGTTCTTCTGTGGTCAATTCCTTTGGCTGTAGGTAGTTCAGTCCGCGGTCAATCAGCCCGCCGAGCATATACCGTGTAGCCGCATCCGCACCATTGAGAGCCGGGGTGGTGGACAGTATACGTTCAATATCCGCGTCACGGTCCCGGAACGACGCGAACCGGGGATCGGCATAAATCGTAGCCTTGGCCGCATCCGCTTCCGCGATTCTGCGTTTTGCTTCATATTCATCGCGAACCGGAGCAATCTCCTGCTGTACGGACGCTGTGGCTTTCTTGATAGCGTAATCCACTACGGACTGCTGCCATTCTGCCATCTTCTGCGCCTGTTCATCCTCGCTCATATACCGCATTCCGGCAAAATCGAGCGTGGGAGCAATGTCTTCCGCTTCCTGCTGTGCTTCCGGTGCAGGCTGTGGCGCAAACTGCCCCATAATCGCGCCCTCTGCCGCCTGGGACTGCTGCTGCATTGCCGCTCCCGTCTGCTGTAGCTGTGCCTGCAACTGCTGATTCTGTGCCATAAGCTGCTGTACCAACTGCATCATATCATAGTTCTGGTTCGACTGATTCACCACGGGAACTGCATCCGGCGCGGTCTGTGCCTGTGTATTTGCCATATCATGTGCAACCTGTGCCTGCGTATTCGCCACATCAGGTGCAGTCTGCGCATTTGCCGACGGAGCCGCATTCTCATCACGTCCAGCCTGTTCCATAGGTTCTGCGGCATTTTCCGCCTCCTGTGCCGCCGTTTCCGCTTCTGCAGCGGATTCTTCTGCGTTTGCCGCCGCGTTTTCTGCCGCGCCCTCCTCGATAAGAGCACGCTCCATAGAATCGCGAATGGATTCCATGGAATATTCCTTTTTTTCGTTATCCGGCATTTGCATTTCCTCCCTGTGCCGCCATCATTTGCATCATCATCGCGTTCTGTTTCTGCGCGAGTGCCTGCTCATGTTCGTCTATGTGTGCTTCAAAAGCCGCCGCGTACTGTGGCATAGCTTTCATAAGTAGCCTGTAATCCATGGATAGAGCATATTTCTTGTGCTCCTCCAAATGGATTTCGTCATCATCATACCGATACCGCTCCGGTATCACGCCCTGCTCCAAGAATGTGTTCTCACGCGACGCGTTTTTGCGCTGTAGCTCGTCCAGAGTAAACGCATCGTTCGCAACTCCATCACCGAGAAACAACTCTCTTGCACGCTGTTTGGCCGATTTGGTTAACTGCCCGTTATCGTCTGTAAACGCGCCGATTTGCAACGCCTGTACAAAGTCCTGCCGTTGCTGGTCTTTGCTGTGCCGCAGCTCGTTTTCTGCGGTATACCGCACGTCGTAGGAATTTATGTCCTCCGAACACCACGTGTATACATATCCCACATCATCCGACCCGGTGATCTGCATGGTACGGTATCCTTTGGAGTATGCCTTGTTGAGCCTAAGCCACACCTTAGCCATGGCAATCACAGCATCCCGGAAATTGTCTGCCGTAAGGCTCATGCGCGTATTGTCGATCTGCCGCAGATTATCGATAGCCGTACCGGATGTAACGCCCGTCGGTGTAGCACCAACCACCATAAGCTGTGATACGCCCGCTACATACTCCATATCTGTGGCGATGTGATCTCTCTCGGATAATACCGTACTCGGCAAATCGGGATACTGTAGGAAACTTGGCTTGTCTCCCACATTGCGGTATATCAGTATCGTACCCGGCTCCACTCCTGTAGCGTCCAACTCATCCAGATTGGTGATAGCACCCTCCGGGGCAATCAACGGATTTGCCGCGATGGTATCGATATAATCCTGTATCTTGTTGACGATACGGTTGTACGTCCGCTGTAGAGGTATCAGGTCCTGTACCGGAGATTTGCCGAAAAATTGCCCCGCAACAGGCTTGGATTTTACCGCCACCAATGGCATTTCCCCAGCCGGGAGGTCGCCGTAATACACAATGGAATCGCGTATCACGATGATAAGCCGTCCCTTGGGATAGTCTCGCGACGGGTTTTCAAGGTAGGTTATTACCTTTTCAACATCGTCCACCGATTCCTTACCCATTCCGATGGTCATATTCGTCCTGCCGTGTCCGGTCAGTGCGTTTTCCATCGGTGTGAGGACGTAGGTTTCCATTGTCTGTCCTTGTAGCTTGATCCCGTACAGGTCGTAGATTTCGCCCACGTCACGCACCTGTTCTATGATTATATCGTGCTGATCCCGGATTTCCTGCACACAAAGGGAAGCAGGGAACACCTCATAGGAAGATACAAGCCCGAAATCCAGCCCGCCCGTGCGAATAGGCTTTTCCGGCACCAGAACATCGCCGTTGGCATCGTACAGAGCGGATTCCCGCGCAACAAGGTCGCCGCGATTGGGATCCCAGTACGATAAGGTAAACGCCGTACCCGTCAACTCTGCCCAGGCAATCAGTTTATCCTTTTTCGCCTGGAAATCCGTATCACCCTGGCAGTACATCAGCAGCTTTGTGGATACCTTAGCCTTTGCGTAATCGTCCATTTCAGCGGATCGCGGCTCAACAACCATATCATAGTTTACCGATTTGAGATTGGCGTGCCGCGTCTCCATCAGCGGGGCAATGCGATTGTACACTCTCCGCTCGTTGTCCGTCCGCGTGGGGATCATTTCATCATCAATCCGCCGTGACGATATGTTTATGTCGCAGTTTTGGTGCCCCGCCACGAAATTGGCGTTGAGCGTCCACTGTAGCTCCAGCATCCCGCGCTCATCCCGCCGCCGCTCCAATTCCTGCGTGATGTAGCCTACAAGATCTTCCTCATAGACTATATCTCCTTCCGCGTCCATCGCCATGGGCGCGTCTCTTTGCCGGATATCGTCCTGCTCGTGCGGCTTGCGACCGCCGAAAATCTTATCGAGTATGCTCACTTGCCGATCCTCCGATCATCCTTATATGGCGATAGCACGCTCCTTGCGCTGTTTCGCCCGATTTTGCGCTCCTCAGGGGGATTTGCACTGTCTAAAGCAATGATACCGCGAATCATCCGCAGCTCCTTGACAATTACCGGACAGATAATGCCGATAATCGCCACTTGCGAAGCCATCCACAGCATCACAGCAATCAATACTACTGTATCGTTCATGCTTCTTCCTTAGCGACAGTGCGTTTTCTGGTGGTTTTCGCCACCTGTGCGTCCTCATCTGTCTTGGACGCGGGAATCTCATCATCCTTTAACAGGTCGAGAGCCGCCGCAAGCACTTTTTTTGCGCGCTCCTTGCCAGCAAAACGTACATATTCCTCCACCATATCGCCGATACAGTCCTCGCATATAAACAGCGGTTTATAGCCGAGCGTACCGCGATGGATAATCAGTGTGTTGCGATCATAGCACTTATCTACAGCACACTCCACCCATCTGCCGGTGCTGTAGACGCTCATGTCGAGCTTGCCGTGCTCCTTGCCTAATGTATTTGCCATTATATTCACCTCCGCACGCGTCCTCTCTGCATCTGCCCGAAAACGCGCTTTTTGTGTTCGTCTATCATCTTATCTTCTGGTGTGCGGGTATCCAGCTCCCGCGGCACCATTGTCCGAGATATAGCAGCATACCTCACAGCATCTACTATATGGGTTATTTCGTGCGGCTCTTTTGCACAGTCGTTGCAGTTTTTCTCATCCGCTTTGATCGTGGATATGCATCGGATAAGGTTTTTGCACGTGCTGAATATCTTCATCCGCGCCGTTTCACCATCTCCTGTAGGGTCCGGAATCCGCTTCAGCCGCTCGTGAAGCTGCATCCATCCCTGTATCCGGTCATTGCTTGCCTTTATCAGCGGTATGCCGCAGTCAAGGAAGATTTCTGCCATTGTCCGTCCGGTATCTTTGGTACGAGACCATATATCAGGTGGGGCATATGTCATATAATCCTGCTTTCGCGGCTCAGCGTCCTTTATAGCTCGTGCTGCATCCGACACAATCAAGCCGGGTTTGTATACCTCAGATACAACATATAGCGTATCGTGTGGGTCAACCGCAATATAAAGGCAAGCCGTCATATCAAGTCCATAGTCAAACGCACGGAAGATATCCCAGTGGTCCGGAATAGGAAACGGCGTAATCACGTGAACGTCTCTAGAAAACTCGTCGAAGAATACCGAACCATCTACGCCCCATTCACCCAAGCCAGCTACCTTATATCGTTCCGGACGATGAATCCGCATATCCTCAAACGCCTGTAAATCTGTGTCCGACAACCAAGGATTATCCTTATATGTCGTAGTCATAGCAAGGACGTTGTCGTGCGGATCGTCGAAGAATCGAGACTTTATCCAGGTGGAATCACTCCATGGGTTGAACACGAGAATAACACGCTTGAAATATCCGTCAGGCAATTCACCACGAATGGATTCATCTAGCATATTGAAGTCGTTTTCATCATCAATTTCAAACGCTTCTTCGATGAACATCCAGCACAGGACGCCAGTCGAAACGGAAACCGAAGTGACTTTAGCAGCGTTATCCAGACCTTTGAATATGATCTTCTGTCCAGTAGGCTTATAAGTAATCAGTAGCGGAGAGGACTTTTTTTCGGGGAAATCCCAATAATCCTGCACTTTTAGCCGTTTTATAGCCCATATTAAGTCGGCGCAAACCGAATCTCGCATCGTGTCAAGGACTTTGCGGACCACAAGCGTGTTGGACAGCGGATATTTCATCATATTGGATATAATCCACAGCGCCGCATGTTTCGACTTGCCCGATCCACGCGAACCTTTGCAGACTACATACGTCTTATCGGTACGCCAAAAGCACTTATACGCCGGGGCTGTAATCTCTGACAACCTTACAACATTCTGCGCCATCACTCTCCCAGATCGTCAGCAATCACGACCGGAACACCACCTTTGATTTCCTGCTCCTGTTTGGTGGAGTAACCAAATCCACCCATCCACAGCCCTGCAAGATTTGACGGGATAGAACCATCCTCAAACATGCCACGCGCTTCACTTTCACAAGCCGCTGTGATCTGCTCTACGGTTTTTGCGAACGCAGGATTGTCGGCATAATCGGCGTACCAAGCGGACGGTGTAGCACCGCAATAAAGGCAAAAGCCCTTAATAGTAGGCGAACGTGGTGCAGGAACGTCTACAACAGTCACCATACACGTTTCCTTATCTATAATGGTCTGTTTTTTCATGTGGTTTAGGCACTTATCGCTGTATAAGTATTCATTGAACAGCTCTGCCATGTCTTCCGCATC